>VFQQ010001785.1_pt1 | contig 27852 bp, 56 predicted proteins | sample 3512341 | NCBI WGS metagenome assembly VFQQ01 (sample SAMN10412373, study PRJNA504923) | tailings metagenome | isolation source: Relicate 2 Philex TSF1 revegetated site | place: Philippines: Tuba, Benguet | collected 2017-08-29
GGGCGGCTATGCCGTGAGCCAGCGGATAGGCGATGTGTCGCTGCCCACGCTGGTGGTGTGGGGCCGCAACGACGAAATCCTCTCGTGAGCAGTGGCAGGGGGGTTGTGCAAGTCCTAGCCTGTCTGGGGGAGTTTCCCGTAGCATTGGCAGTGCCGGTGCTGCTTCAATGGCTTGCACCTGGGATCACGCTGGCTGCCCCCGCTGTTCAAGCTGCTCTGAAATTATCTGCTGCCCTCTGCTCCCCTGTCATATTTGCCCGCAGGCCCGACTATGCGCAGCAGTTCATGGACAGGCTGCCCCAGGCGGAGCTGGTGTGGGTGGACGAGTGCGGGCACTGTGCGCACCTTGAGCAGCCTCAGGCCCTGCTGCAAGCCGTGGCTCGGTTCACGGGCTTGGGCGAGGCAGCGGGCGAGGCGGCAGAGCTGTGTGAGGCGGCGGCGTGAGCACGGTCTGAATGAAACAAAGCCTGATGCCCGCTGGGGCAGTCCATTTCATGCACCCACCCCCTGAACCCATCTGATACATCTGAGCACTGCGGTCCCTTCCTCCGTTTCTTCCCAACGCACTTCCTTGTAACGCGGCACTTTTGAGTGGTGTGGCAATGCAACACGCTGCATTGCAAGCTGACAAGCGGCTGGGGCGGCGCTGGGCAAGCTTGCTTGGCTTGCGTACGGGCTCATACTTCCTCCACCATTACCAGTGAAAATCTACCTAGTCTTGGCTCGGCAGTGGCCCACCAGTGGCCCGCCAGTGGCCCTTGCGTCGAGGAGGCACCAGGCGCAGGGCCCACCCAGCCGCTCGTGGCTGCGGCGGCGGGGCCCGCTGTATTCTTGAGCTTCTTGCAGGCACCTGCCAGAGTGGGACCAAACCACCGGAGGGCGCATGAAGTCGGCCGGGGCCAGCCTCCCCCACATTGTTTCGCCTTCTCAGCCATCTCCCCAGGCCTGCCAGCCACCCATCAAAGCGCTGCAGCAGCAACACGTGGCTGGACGCGCTGCTGGGTGCATTGAGAGGCAAGCCGCAGCGCCGGCCGCCGCCAGCGGGGCCAGCATATATGAATGGGGAGTGCAGTGCACCCCAGTGGCGGTGGAGGCGGACTTGCGGCCATTTTGCGGCCCCGGACCTCCAGCAGAACCACTATCCTTTGCTCCCTGCAGGTGCTGGGAGGCGCAGACTGCCGGCCTAGGCGGGCTTGAGCTCGGGCCATGGCGCTGGCGCCGGCTGGCTGGGCTGCGGGCGACGACGCCCAGGCCGCGGCAGCCGCTGCCGCCGCCAACGCCGCCGAGCGGCAGCACGCCTGGGTGCAGGCGGCCTGCGCTGTGCAGCTGGATGGCGCCGGCAACGTGCTGACAGGCATCCCGCAGCTGCTGGCCGCCGCCGTGGAGCGAATGGTGGAGACGGCGGCGATTGAGGACGCCATGCACCCCCGCCCGCTGCAGCCGACGCGCCTGCATGGCTGCCGCCCGCCAGGTGTGTGGGGCTGGTCGGGCCTCAAATGCTGGGTGTTGATGTACATTGCCGCGGGCATGCAGGGTTTGGAGGTTGCTGGGCGCGGGTGCATGCAAGAGCGGCGGGCGGGCTGGGGATGCCGGCAAGCTGGCGCCAAGCCTCTCTTGCGTGCTGTGTCCATTGTGTGCCGCGTCCCTCATGCCCTGCTGCCCACCCACCCCTTGCTTTGCCGTCTGCAGGCATCAGCCTGGAGGCGTACGCCGCGCGCCTGCTGCGCTACTGCAAGTGCTCCCCCGTGTGCTTCGTGGCCGCGTTTGCCTACATGGCGCGGCTGCACCGCGGCCACCGCGGCGCACGCGGCGGCCCCCTGCGTGTGGATGCTTTCACCTCCCACCGCCTCATGGCTGTGGGGCTGGTGGTGGCCGCCAAGTTTTTCGACGACAAGGTGAGCCGCTGCTGATGCTGTTGCTGCTGCTGCACTGAGACTGCACATGGGTTGTGGCTCCAGTGCCACGTTGCCCGCCTGCTCAGCTGCCGACGCCACGTGCCGCAGTTGTCTGTGCCGCCGCCCTGCCATCTGCACCCCACTCTTTGCCAACCCTGCCGCCGCCCCGCCCCTCCCTGTTGCTCCCTTGCAGTACTACGCCAACAGCCACTACGCTCAGGTGGCGGGGGTCAGCCTGCGGGAGCTGAATGTCATGGAGCTGGACCTGCTCGACCGCCTCGACTACAGGTGGGGGAGGGGCACAAAAGCCCTTGGCTGGGCTGGACTGGATAGTCGGGTGGCAGCCATGACGGTGCAGCGTGAGCCAAGCCTCTGCAGAGCCGGGCTGGGCCGGGCTGGGCCAGCGGGGCGAGGTTCATGAGCAGCGCGAGGAGGGTTGTGCGCAGCGCGGTGCTGCTGCATTTCTGCAGCTGCGCTCTGCTGCGGTTGCACCTTGCTGACCGGCTTCGCCCAACCATCCCCCCATCTGCCACGTGCTCTCAACATGCTCTTGCTTTCCTCTCCCCACAACACAGGGCCCGCGTGGACAGCGCTGAGCTGGCAGAGGCGCTGACCACCATGGATGCGCTGGCGGCGGGCCGCACCCACAACCTGCCGCTGTGCGGCCCCGTCATCACACAGCCCTATCAGCCGGTTTCGATCGTGGCGGCGTGCCGCCCCGCCCTGGCGCGCACCTCGCCGGTGGCCATTGTCGCCGCACGCTCAGCCTCCCTGGGTTCTGAGGAGGGCAGCTCGCTGACTGCGGCGGCACGCCTGGCGGTGGCCGCACCCTGCGAGCTGTCTGATGAAGACGAGGAGCTGCGGGCATGCGCCGCCAGCGCAGCGGCCGCGCCCAGCGCAGCGGCAGCGCAGCCACTGCCCTGGGTGGCAGCGGCGCCGGCCTACGCCGCGGTGGCGGCCGCCGCCGCAGCAGCGGCGGTGCATGCCGAGGCGGCTGCCGAGGCGGCATCTCAGCGCAGCCAGCCGCCCCGCCCCGCCAAGAAGCGATGCAGTCTGGAAGCAGGGCAGGTGCCCGCTGGGCATGCTGTGCACGCCCTGCTGGTGGCCCGCGAGGGCGAGGCCGCTTGATGTGCCCACGGCAGATGCTCCATAGCACCTGCAAGAGGCTAAAACATACTTCAGAACCCCACCCAACTCAAGTGTGCCGCGGGCCAGGCTCAGCCCCCTTAGCTTGGGCTGCTGCCGTGGCGCCGCGGCAGCACCACCATCCGTAGCGAGCAGCGGCAGGAGCAGCAGCGGCCCGCAAGCCGCAGCCAGGGACGCCGCGCTGCGGCCGCCCCCCTGCCGCCCCCCATTTTAAAGCCGATATACCTCCTCCCCTTTTGCTGTCCCTGCCTGTCGAGTGCATGGGGCTTGACCCCCGACTTCTTTTGCCACCTGCCTTTTCATGGTATACCCACTCCAATGGCTGCTGGCTGGCCGTCCGGCCGGCGCAAGCCAGTGCCCCCACCCGTTCACCCGTCTAGTCACCTGCTCACGGCCCGCCCCGCCCTTTTTTCCGCGCCTATCCATTCTATTGGTGCCGCCCCTTGGCGGCCTGAAATAACGTCCAACCCCTTGCGCCCTTTCGTTTATGTGCTGTGCCTAACCCACGTGTTTGATTTTTTCGCCTGCCTGCCTGCCACGTGTCGGCGGCCGCTTAGCGCCCCCCCCTAGCACCCAGTGCCTGTCGATGTGCCTCCTTTTTCCAAGGGCCACCCCCTGCCATTCTAACACTCACCAGCTTGCGTATCCCCTGTCCCCGGTTTATAAAAAAAAAAAAGCGCACTGACTTCCTACCCTCGGTATATGTGCCCCCCCTCACCCCCTCTTTTGCCACCCCCTCTTTTGCGTCCACCCCTGCCAATGAAGCGGACATGCTGCCTCCCTCTCTCCCTGACCCCCGACGGTGCCAGCATCCCGCTCTAGCCTTTTTCCACTCTTTGTGCTACACCAGCATGCGTTGACTTGGTAACAATCACTGCTAAAGACAAGGATACACAAACCCAGAGGTGGGGGGTACAAGGGAGCGAGATAGATGCAGGGGACTGGTCAACAGACAAGTGAAGCAGCAGGAAGAACAAGTGAAAGCTTGAGTGTTCCTTCAACACAATGCTGGAGGCATGATTGATAGCCTCATGATCGGATGTGAGTGAAACTATAAAGCTACAAACGGACCCAGTCAAGATGTCAGGGCGGGTGCCTGCTGCGCCGCCTGGCTCAGATCCAGTGTGTTGGCCCGCATGACGGCCATTTGCAGCACATTCAGCGCCTGGCAGGACGGGGGGCAGTGGCAAAATGGGCGCTGGTGAGTCGCCTGGGCCGGCAGTGCAGGCCTTAGCCTGGACCCCCAACCCCCTGCAGCTGCCCGTGGAAACACCACGCACGGCCTGCGCGCCAGCCGCGCCCACCCTCCCCTGCATCCCCGCAAAACAGGCGCTGACTGGTTCAATCTGTGGCCTGCCTCATGCCTGTGTGGCGTCCCCTGGTTCCATCCCCTCCCTCCCCAATTACCTGCGGCGCCTCCACTCCCAGCCGCTCCAGCGCAGCCCGGCTGAAGCGCAGCACGCGCGCCACGCTGCTGCGGCACACCGCCCGCGTGCCGTGCGGGCGGGACAGGTAGAAATCCGTGGTGCCCACCTGCGGCAGGGCAGGCAAAGGTGGGAAGGCAGGCAAATGTTGGGTGGGATGGCAGCAGCAGCCACACGGCGCGGCGTTAATTCCTCTTGTCTGCCCCTCCTTGGTCTGCCCAGAAGGCACCAGGTACCAGCAGCCACATGGCGCGGCGTTCACTCCTCTGTCTGTGCCTCCCTCTCGTCTGCCCACAAGCCACCCCCTAGGGGCCCCTGCACCCACCACGCATCCAGGCCCAAGCTCATACGAGCGCGCCAGCACCATGCGGCGTCCAGATGCGTCAGACAGCGGGGCGCCGCTGGCGCTGGCCGGCAGGCTGCCGCCGCTGCCGCTGCTTGCGGGTGCTACAGCGGGGGGTGAGGCGCTGCTGGGCTGCTGCTCGTCCGCTGCCACAAACTCGTCCACCTGTTGATGCGGATGGTTGAGTGGATGTGCTTGGGTTTGGAAAGGTGAATCAACAGGGAATACAAGTGGCCTGGCATGCAAGCAACGGCACTTGTCGCAGTCAACGGCACATGCAACGGGAGACTGCACTGTGCCCCGGCCTTCCAGCCACCTCTCAAGGGTTCTCAACCCAGCACCTCACCCACCTCACAAACTGCACTGTCATTTGCCTCACCCGCACAACGCCCTTCTCAATGACAAAAAAGTCGTTTGCGGGGTCGCCCACGCGCCACAGCAGCTGTCCGGCAGCAAGGGGCACGACTGCGACATAGCGCCGCAGCACGTTTGCCGCTGCACCTGCCTCCATGCCGCCGCTGACGGGCACCTGTGGGCAGTGCAAGCCGGAATGCGGCATCAGAGTACAGCGTGTTGTAAACAGGGGTGGCAGACCATGCCCAGCAAGACTTAGTGGATTGAGAGATGAGGACAGCATGCAGCGGCAGCTGCACAGCCCCACACCACAGTGGCACAGCAAGGACTTTGTTGGCTGGCCACGACTGCCTCACCTTTGCTAAGTGAGAGGCCAGCATGTCTTCCAGCGGCATTCTAGCAGAGGGCGGCTGGCACAGGCCGTATCGCACCGCCAGCTCGAGCAGCTGGTCCTCGCAGTACCTGCAAGCGGTACCGGTGTCAAGCGTGGGAGGCCCAATTTGGTGCTGTTTGAGGCGTGCATGGGGTGGCAGACGAGCGTGGCTCGGAAGGCGATGCTGCATTGCAAGCGCAGCCGGGTGCCGGGAGGCAGCCAGGGTGAGCAGCAAATGCACCAACGGTGCAGCTCCCCCCGCCCCCAGCACCCACCTGAGCCCCTGCTCCAGTGTGGCAAACTCCAGGCAGCTGGGCTGCGCCAAACTGTCATCAGCCGCCCCCGGCCAATGCCGCTCCTCCCAGGGCTGCTCTGCTGCCAGGCTGCCGGTGGAGGCCGCCCCTGCCCCCAGGGGCGACGGCGGCTCGCCGCCCACGGCGCTGCGGCCGGGGTTGCGGCCGCGGGGCGAGCCGCACAAGCTGCCACGTGTGCTGGGTTGCACGTCTGCAAGGCGGGGCAGTGGCAGGAGGTGGGGCGGGAGCGTTAGCAGCGTGTTTGCAATGCTGCCGTTAAGATGGCATGCATTCAACATCATGTGGCTCAGAACTCAACATACCGGAACTGCAAGCCGCAAACGTGCCCACCTGCCGGCTCCGGCGCCTCCATCTCAGGCGGCCAGCTCAGCGGAGCAGGCGGCAGCGGCACGCCGTGCGCCAGCAGCAGGGGGCGGATGGACGGCGCAGCGCCGGTCACCACCAGCACCACGCCATGCTGCGCCAGGTCGCTGCATGAATGGCCAAGGGGGCAGGGGCAGAGAGCCGTGCCAAGTTAGCAAGCGATACGATGATTAGACCGGTGCTCACACCACACATGCTTGCTCACAACATCTGCAGAAGACAGACGCGCCGACAAGCAAGTTGCACGTGGTCCAATGCCCCAAATCTGCCCAACTTGCCTGTGCACCACGCCCATGGTGCGTGCGCCTGTGGCGTCCAGGCCCCGCACATGCTGGAAGTCTAGCACTAGGTAGGCAGGCGCCACAGATACAGCAGCCACAGCCTACAGCGGTTGCAGGGCCGCAGGGCAGTGGAAGCGAGGTAGACACAGAGCTCCGGGGCGGTGCTCGAATGGTGCTGTTCAGGTGGCTGGGTGCATTTCATGACCCAAATGCGGCATTCGATGCATGCGCGTCCCGCGTAGCGCTGCGCAACTCCATTTCCACCAGGGCTTGCCCGCCCACCTGTGTGTGCTTCACACCCACGTATCGCTCCCCCATGGTCTGCAGGCTGTTGCCGATCGCCTCCTCCGCCTCCTCCTCCTGCGACTTAGCTGCCGCAGGGCTGCTGCCCTGGTGCAGCGGGCTCAGGCGCTCTGCCTCCTGTGGAGTGAGTCAAGTGGATGGCAGGAGAATCAACTCATTGAGGCCGGCAGAGGAGGAGGCAGTTGGTTGGGTCGGCAATGGTCCTGGCAGGATGCGGCGCTAGCTAAGCTAGCAGGCCCAACCCAGCAGCGCCACTTGTTGCTGATTTTCCTCACCTGCTGCAGCCGCACTCCGATTGAGTTGGCGCTTCCGAAGAAGACAAAGCCGTTCAGGCTGACCGCCGTCATGCGCCCCCCTAGCATGTCCAGGGCTGCCTGCATGGGAGGGAGCAGGGGAGCGTGGGCTGCAGTGGAGTGAGTAGGGAAGTGAGCAGGGACTGCATAGGCTGCCGCCGCTGCCCAGGGCAGAGGGCCTGCGGCGTGATGCAAAAGCAATGCATACCATTCAGGCAGCCGCACTTGCCTGCTGCTCCACAGTTCGAACCACGCTGCTGCGAGCGCTGTCCGCCACCCCAATAGACGCCACCTGCGATGCAGTCAGGGAAACCACAGCAAAGGGTGGTGAGAACACATCCAATGCGCTGGCCAGGGGTGGGCAGGGCGCTCCGCACGCAAGTGCAACACAAATGAGCAACGCGCACATGCCGTCTCTGTGTGCCCCCCGCTGTTTCACCTGGCTCTGGGCGTACGCAAACGCAAAGTAGAGGGTGGCGGCAACAATGCCCGCCGCAATGCCGCCCTCCAGCCCAAATTGCAGGATCGCGAAAAAGGTGGCCAGCAGGAGGCAGTACTCTGCACGCATGTGAGTGAAATGGGGGAGCAGTTAGGGTCGGCAACAGGGGTGGTGGCTTGTTGAGAGCGAGAAAGCAAGGTGGCAGCAGTAGCGGCGGCACAAGGTGCTTTATGTTGGTGGCGAACGACTGGCTGGAGCGATCTAGGCGGAAATGCGGGGCGGTTCCGGCTGCACGCACCGATGCGCGTCATTTTGTTGAAGGACAGCACCAGCCAGTCGCGACTGCAGATTGAAGAGTGCCATAAAGCAGCAGGGGTCAGCATGCACTAGGTAAAATTGAGCACAGCGGCAGCAGCTGGAGGACTGCATTGGGCATCAAGACACCCGCAGGCTCACCAGGGCAGGCTGGCGGCTCGTGGCAGCGCAGCATTCCTGTTTTCAGCTGAGTCAGATCAGCAACCTAAAACAGGTTGAGTTCGTACCTGATTTCCACGCCAAACCACAAAAGCAGCGCTCCATAGAAGTAGTTGGGCAGGTATTGGATGACGCTGAAGGGCAGCGCAAACATGACCGCCTCTGCAGCCGCCACCACTACGCCGTTCCAGCGTGAGTAGACACCCGCCCGCATCGTGAAGATGGTTTGCCTGCAGGAACAAGGGGACGGTGGGAGGGCTGGGCAGTTGGTAAGCAGACGGCATGCAGCCTGCAGGAGAGGGGCCAGTCAAAGCAACGGAGCGGACGGTTGGAGGGAGGCGCGCAGCAGGATGGCCAAGTTGCAGCATGGGTTAGGCAGAGGGCCACGCCGGAGCGCATGGGCGTGCCACACCAGCCCCAGTATGCACACTTCGTCCCTGCGTGCGACAGCAAACTGCCCACAAAAATGCATCATCGAGATAATGACGCTCACGAAAAAATGTACGAGCCGGTGTATCCACATCCCGCCACGCCGGTGGCCATGTTGGATACCGCCACCGTGGTCAGCTCCCGGTCGAAATCGATCTTCTGCGTTGGCAGGAGCAGGTGGGGAGGGGGCGGTCGAGGTGCGGTGAGGCGCCCTGCTGGCCTCTGCTGAACCGGTGTGCACGGCCGTATGTGCACTTTCAGATCATTTCACCCTTGGAGGGCGCAGCTAAACATCGTCCAGCGCCGCTGCACAGCACCAAACCGCTCTCTTGCCTGCGGCGTGTCCTGCTGGATGGCCGCAATGTCCATCGCGCTGCCAAAGATGACCACCTGCAGCATGGGTGGGCGTGATCTGATGTATGTGAACAACGGCTTTGCAAGCAGCACATTGTGTCGACAGAGCGGGTGCACACTGTGTCAACAGAGAACAGCTAAGCATTGTGGGGAGCTGTTGTATGCGCTGCCATGCACGTTGGTACCGTGCCAGCCATCCCAGCTCAAAAAGCTCCGGCACATCCATTTCATTTCACTCACCAGGGCGAGGCCCAGCGTTTTCACAATCTGCTGAGCCATGGCGGGGAAGTAAATGCCGCTGCAAGGTAAGGACAAGAAGGCAAGCGGTTGTGTTGGCCAACTCACGCAGCAAGATGTGTGCATTTGTACGCATCGACAGCGTCATGCAGCAAATGTAAGACGACGCCCATTACCATAGCCGCTGTAGGGCCCACATCAAACCAGACCGCAGCCGCTGTGGCGCACCTGAGCTTCAGATCGGCGATGTTGAACAGGCCCCACAGCTCCCAAAACTTCTGCTCGCCCTCCTGCGCAGTTATGTTCAAGCATGGTGCAGGCTCACTACCAGCAGCAGACTAGCATGGTCCGGAAAACACACCTCACACATTGCCGGCCTGAACTCAGTCCGCATTTGCCGTCACAATGCACTTTGCGAAGGACAGCAGCCAGCTTCGGAGGCCTCACCGCGGGGCGGATGACCCAGTTGGCGTCCATGGCCTGCTCCAGGGTCACCCCCAGGGCCAGGCGCACGATGTGGAACAGCACGTTGATGGCGGCCAGCACTGCACACGTGTGGCAAGGGGTGAGACGTGGGGGTGGTGATTCCATCTCCAGAGCAAGCAAGGTGAATTGGGCATTGTGCCCCAGGCATCACATGTGCCCATGGCCAGGGTTCCTGCCAGCGCTACATAGACGAGTAGTTGGATTGCAACATTGCCAGCTACACTCGGCCCCCGCCGCACCGGTGGGCAGGGCCAGGGGGTGCGAGAAGTGCTCCAGGGTGGCGATCATGGCGAAGCAGGACAGCAGGGTGGGCACCAGCTTGGTCAGGGCATCAGAGTTGAACAAGTTGGCCCAGCTGCGGCGGAGGTGGGGCGGGGGCGAGATGTGTGGGCTGGGCGGGTGGGCAGTTACTGACATGGCACGCGGAGGTGTGCCTGCCGAGCGCACTGCACAGGCAGGGTCTGCCCTCATGCAAGGACCCTGCGGCCACTGCACCAGCAAACACACACCTGGAGATGGAGCCGATGTCCTGGCTGACACCCAGCCCAATGCCGCTGGCCACACAAAAGTAGCCAACGAACGATAGGTAGCCCCCAATGACGGGCAGCGGCAGGTACTGCACCAGCTGCGCCAGCTTGTATCGGGCTGCAGGCAGTGCGACGGCCAGGGGGCATCCTTGGCTTGGGTGGAGGAAGAGCAGCAACGCATTCCCTTCCTGTTTCGATGGCCTGCTTGCAAGCTGATGCAGTGCAGCCCTGGCTACCTCACAGCTGCAGCAGCTGCAGCGCTGCTCCCATAGCAACCAACCCCCACCATCCCACCCACGCACCCACAAGCAGCGTGCAAGCGCCAGTGAAGAATGTGGCGACACTCATGGTGAGCAGCGAGGTGCCCAGTGCGGTGGCGGCGTCTCGGCCAGCCTCAAGGCAGATGCCGGCAATGCTGGTGGCCATGGCTGAGAGGAAGATGAGGCCCACGTCCTGCACCTGGCCCACTGTAAAACAGGGAGGAAGAGATGTGGCACACGAATGCAAGGAGTCAGTCGGCCGTCCCCATGTCCTGCACCTGGCCCACTGGGACAGGGCAGAAGGGGGTGGTGGCGCAGGAGAGAGCGACGAGCTGACTGAAGAAAAAATGCGGCACGGGGCCTGCGCCTGCAAGGGTGGTTGAGGCGCCTGCAAGGGTGGTTGAGGCGGCAACCGGGCGCCTCCCTGCCCCCAAGCGGCAGCGGCGGAGAACAGCCAGCGCACATCCACACACAACACCCCCAGGCCCCTGCCCACCTGCAAAGGGCAGGGAGGAGAGGACGCAGAAGACGGCCTGGTGCACCGCTGAGCTGAGGAAGAAGAACTTGCAGAGCTGGTCGATGTAGGGCGCGTAAACTGGGTCCTGCAAGTCGTTTTGTGAAGGTATGCAGCGTGCGAAGCTTGCGGAGCCTGAAACTTTGATCTTTGAGCAGCTCAGATCGCTTTCAGCACGACACGGAAGGGGCTGAATACACAGCAGCGCCCGCATCGCTGCATGCAGCGGCATTGGCGCAGCAGCAGGCAAGCCGCGGCACAGCCTGAGTGGTAACATGGTGGCAGCACCTTGTGCACATGCATTTTTTGCAACACAGTCTTCACTCCTCAGCCCACCTTGAACACAATGGCGGCATACGCTACCAGCGCGGGGATCGTCGCAACCGCGTTGATGCCGCCGAAAACCAGCGCCCTCGACAGCTCGGTGCCGCGGTCCTGCCCCCGCACATCCCGTGCAATCGCCACCAGCTCGCCCGGAGCTGCACTGCCGCTCCTGGCAGCCACCGCAGCTGCGGCCGCCGAGGCGGCCTTGTTGGAGGCTGGAGTGCCGGCACCGTAAGGGTTGACTGACCGGGGAGTGCCCACCGGAAGGTCTTGTGAGTAGCCAGAAAGCAGGGGCTCCGCGACCTCGCTGGCCTCGGTGGCCGTGCCGCCAGTTGGCAGGTACCAGCGCTGCGCACGCTGCGCCGGCTGCGCCTCAAAGCTGGTGCGCTGGCTGGAGCCTGCCCCGGCCGGCTGCGCGCCATTGCTGCGAGGCGACAGCGGGGAGGCCGGCACCCCTGCCTCTGCCGGGGCGGTGGCCGCCCTTGCCAGCGCTGCACGGGACAGTGCAGTGACTGCTGTGCCTGCTGGCGACAGCACCGGCGGGCTTCCAGGAGCTGTTGCTGGGGAACCCACTGCTTCGCCTGTCTCAGCTGCCTCCAAGGCCTCCTCATGAGCGTGCAGGCCAGCAAAGCCCGAGGGCGTGCCCTGCAGAAAGCAAAGCAAGGCAGGGGGTGGAAGGGTTGAAGGTGGCGGTTGGAGAGCATACCCAAGTCCTGCCTACACATCCACAGGCATCGCAAGAAGCCCTCAGAAACTGCCTCTATGCATGCACCAATTCATCACAGCACAGCACGCTTGCCTGGAGGGAGGGTGTGCGGTGCAGCGGCGGGCGGTGCGGAAAGGCGCGAACGTTGGGGTGGGGGCTGCTGGACAGCCACGCCCCGTGCCCTTTCAGTGACCCAAAAGTGCTGTGGCTGTAGCCCTGGTCGGCGCTCTGTCGCCGTGCGCTGTTGCTGAAAAAGCCGTCCTGCACGCTGGCCGACAGGCTCGCGCCGTCGCTGCCGGCACTCTGCAGGGCCACGCGCCAGCGCTCGTTGCCGCCGCTCTCATCTCGCGCACCCGGGATGGCCATCCCCCGGCTGGGCGGCCTCTCGTCGCCTTGCATGGCGCTCAGGGCGGCCCGTGGGCCGCCGACTGCTGCGCCTGACGCCGCTCGGAAAGGGGTCCACTGCCCTAGGCGCTCTGACCGGCCGGCAGCGCACGAGGTGAGCACCAGTGATCAATACAAGTCCATCGTTTCTGGTTGCGGGTCCTGTTGCTGTTCACAAGGGCGTGCCATTTCGCATGGGCAGTGGTGTGCATTGTTCAGGGCGATCAGGCCCGCATCGAGTGTTTGACACACCAGAGACAATTGCAGCTGCGCGACAGAGGCCCTGTCCTTGTCTGCAGGCTAGCCGCGGTCGGCTCTACCACTTGCTGCCGCCTGCCAGGTCTGGACTATCACCACGCGTCTCGGAAGGGTTTCCTCGCATCGATCCAGGTGTGCCGTGCGGGCGAGCCTCCCTTGCGGTCACTGCCGCCGCCGCCGCTGCTTGCTGCCGCCGCCAGCCGCCGGCAAGATGTACGATGCTGTATGTCCTCAACTCGAACTGCAGGCCAGTTCGGCTAGTTAGACGCTGGAAATGGGTAGCCTGGAGGAGGTGCAGTGCCTGGAGGGGCACACCGACCGCGTGTGGCAGGTGGCCTGGGCGCCCTCAGGTGTGCGCAGGGTGAAAGGCCACAGCCAAGGCTGCTGCTTGCATGTCAGCAAGGGATTGAAGCGAAGTGCAGGGCCGATCCATTGATGCTTACCAGAAAATGTGGCTGCCAGCAGCCTGAACGCCCAGTGTTGCTCGCCCACCCAAACCATGCCTCAGGTGATATGCTGGCCAGCTGTGGCGGCGACCGAACGGTCCGCATCTGGCGGCGGCAGCCCACCAGCAGCCAGCAGCCAGCGGAGCAGCCGCAGACGCCACAGCAGGCTGAGCAGCAGCCAGCAGAGCAGCAGCATCAGCGGCAGCAGCAGCAGCAGCAGGAAGACCGGTGGGTTTGCTCCGCCATTCTGGAGGACACGCACAGCCGGACGATCCGCTCAGTGTGCTGGTCGCCCACAGGCCGGTTCCTGGCCACCGCTTCCTTTGACCGCACAACAGCCATCTGGCAGCACCAGGTGGGCGAAGCGCTGAGGGGTGCCTGGTGGGGTGCTGTGAACCAGCAGGGCTGAGCAGTCACGCCAATCCTGCTGGCCAATTGTGCTGAATTGCTTGGGCAGTGGCAAGCCAGCTCTGGGTGGGTGTGTCAGCAGTGCACCGCCACTGCGGGTCAGCATCTTCTATCACTCAATCTGGGTTTGGCCAGTGGAGATAAAAGTGCCGTAAGGAAGGGTCCTACCCGTCCCATGTGCCCACATGCAGGGCGGCGTGTGGGAGAATGTGGCGATGCTTGAGGGGCACGAGAGCGAGGTGAAGGAGGTGGCCTGGAACCCAAACGGGTGCCTCATCGCCACGTGCAGGTGGGTGGATGCTGGCTGGGAGGGTGGGCAAAGGGCTGCCTCATCGCCACGTGCAGGTCTGGTGGCTGGCTGGCTGGGTGTAAGCGTGCGTGGCTGCTGCATGGTGCCGCGGCTGTGGTGGCTGAGTTGCAGGATGGTCGTGAGTGCCCTCTACCTGCCGTGCCCGTGCACATGCCAGCAGACAGCGGCCGCTGCCGGCCATGCCGCTGCAAGCATTTCCTCCATGGCTCCTGCTGTGCCTTGCCCACACACTCCTGGCTCCCACCACCCCCCACATGCACCCTCACATGTGCAGCCGCGACAAGACTGTGTGGCTATGGGAGGCGCAGCCCGGCAATGAATACGAGGTGGTGGATGTGAAGCACGGGCACTCGCAGGTGAGCCCAGCTACCGTGTGCTGGGAGAGCCGGTACGGGGGACTGCTTGGCCTCCAACAACAGCCAGGAATGTCACCATCGGCCGCCACCTGCTTCCACATACCTCCTCTCCTCCACCCCTTGCCTTCTCTGCCACCCTGCCTCACCGCACCCTCACCCTGCCCTGCCTTGTTCCTGCGACAGGACGTCAAGTGCGTGCGGTGGCACCCCCAGGGCGAGGTGCTGGCCAGCGCATCGTACGATGACTCCATCAAGCTGTGGGTGGACGAGGACGACGAGTGGGTGTGCGCCCAAACGCTGGCCGGTGCGCAAGAGCGTAGGGAGGGTGCATTGGGGTGTTCGAGGCTGAGCTGCCCCAGCGCTGGCCAAGGTGGCTGTGGCTGTGCTGGCGACAGTGCAGTCGCTGGAAGGAGCACTCCGCAACATGTTGAGGTGGCACATAGCTGCTACTAGCCTGCCCTCACCTGCAAAAAGCCACAGCATCCCCCCCTTCCTCCACCGATTGTGTTTCAAGCAGGGCCAGGTGTAGGGCACACTTCCACTGTGTGGGAGCTGGCTTTCGATGCGGAGGGGCGGCGCATGGTGTCCTGCAGCGACGACGGCACCCTCAAAATCTGGGCCTGCCGCAAGGATGCAGGTAGGGGTGCGCTGGGTTGGCTGCTGGGCGGGGCATGGGCCAGGCAAGGACGAGGGGCTGAATGCAGCACCTGCCATAGCTGTGCGTACAGCCTGTTTGTTCCACCCACAAAGTGGCCACGCAGCTGCTATGTTGCCCTGCCTGTCATTGTTGCAACCCGCACCCAGCCCATGCCTTCCCATCCTACCCCATTGCAGGCCAGCTGCGCTGGCAGCTGCTGTCCACACTGACCGGCTACCATGGGCGCACGGTGTTCACCGTTGATTGGTCCAAGGCGGGCTTGATAGCCAGCGGCTGTGCCGACAACGCCATCCGCATTTTTGGGGAGGCAGCCGCCGACAGTGCAGCCGCCATGGACGAAGAGGCCGTCGCAGCAGCAGCAGACGCGGCAGCAGCTGAGCCGGGCCTCAGAGGGCTGTTCATGCAGCAGCAACCGCAGCAGCAGTCGTGCGACAGCGGCGGCAGCAGCAGCGAAGGCGGGGCCTTCTGCTTGCTGTGCAAGCGGGAGCAGGCACACCCGCTGGATGTGAACTGCGTGCGATGGCACCCCACCGACCCTGGGCTGCTTGCTTCGGCAGGCGATGACTGCTGCGTGCGTCTGTGGCGCTGGCACCCACCCCCAGCCTGAGCCCGTAGTTGGACCGCAGGATTCAGAATGTATTACGGTTAAACCCAGCAGCGGCTGCCCTCGAAGGGCTTAGTTCATAGCTGAAGTGTCGTGCTTACAGTAAGTGTCTGATGGGTAGAAGGACAGTGAGAGATCCATCTAGAGTCGGCTTGTTGGTTGGTCGGTTGAAAGGACGGTTTTGCATGAATCCAGAGCGAGAGGCAGGGCAGCAATGCAGCGGGCAGCAGGGAGCACGGTGGAGCAAAAATGAACAAGACGGGCAGAATACAGACTTGCAGGCGCCGCCAAAACTGCCGGCAGCAGCATGCTGAGCAGCAGCAGGCCGCAGCAGAATCGGGGAGGCTTGACGGCTGGCGGCTGATGAGGACGCTGCCTGGGGCTGCCTGTGATGCTTTCTCTGTGCAGCTGTAAATGGCAGCTCTCCACGACAGGCGTCTCGCCATCCAGCTCAGCCTCACTCCTGCATCTCCTCCTGGTCCTCCTCCACAGCAACTGCAGGGCAGGGCATGGGTCGTGCAGGCAAAACAGCGTGAGCGGCAGGCGCTGCAGCCGGTGAGGGTGCACGACGCTCCCAACAGCCAGCAGCAGGACAGCTGAGCAGCCAGCTGCGGCTCTCGTGCTCCGGCCAGAACACAGCCATTCGGCGTAATGATTCGCACACGTCTCACCCTTGAGCTTCTCCTACTTCTCCTTCACCAGTACAGCACAGCACAGTAGCGACCAGGCCCCACTAACAAGGTAAGCCCCTCACCCTTGAGCTTCTCCTCCTTCTCCTTGGCCAGCGCCCCGGGGGCCTTGACCAGGTGGATCTCCTGTTCCAGCTGCTTGCGGTCGGCGGCCGCCTGCTGCGACTTGGCCCGCTGCATGCGCTGCTCGTAGAAGCGGTCCTGCCGCGCGCCCCGAATCTTCTCAATCTTGTCCATCGCCTTGACTGCAAGAGGGTCAGAGGGAGCGGGAAGGCGGGCGTTCAGTGAGGGAGGCGGAGAGTGAGGGAGAACAGCAGGCCAGATGGCCGGCCGCCGCCCCAACCAGAGCGTGGCACCGAACAGCCGGGCGGTGTGCATCAGCCCCAGCTGTCACCCCTGTGGGACACCGCAGGGGGCAAGCGACACAGCACCCCACCCGGGCATCACCCCAGGCGCCATGTAACGGCGACGAGCAAGCGGTGCGTCACCCCTGTTCAGCAGCACAAGCCCCTGCCCAGCAGCACATCCCCACATGTGCGCACAACCCCAGGCGCGTACCCGTCTTGTGCACCAGCTCCCGGTCGTACTTCTCGGGCCGGTTGCGCCGCCGCTCCATCTCAAACGTGGCGTCCTGTGGCAGCGGGAGAGGGACAGGGAGGGACGGAGGAGGGATGAGGACGGCGTGTGACCCACGTGGGCATTTAGGTCTGCAGCGTGGCGGGCAGGGCCCAGGCCCACATCACAGGGAAGCGCTGCAACAAGCCGTCCCCATCACCACAGCTAGTGGCTCCGAACACCCAGCTCGAAAGCAGCAGCAGCAGCAGCAGCAGCACCGACAGCAGCAGCAGCAGCAGCACCGACAGCAGCAGCAGCAGCAGCAGCAGCAGCAGCTGCTGCAGCAGCTCTAGGCCCCCCCTCCCGCCTGCCCGCACCTCTGCCAGCTCCTTGCCCGCCAGTTTGCGGTACGCCTTGGTCCACTTGACCTTGCGCGGGTTGCGCTTCATCTTGAAGTTCTTGTGGCACTTGGACCGGCAGAAGCGGAAGATCTGCAATGGCGCAGCGCGACAGAGAGGGAGGGGCAGGTGAGGCGGCGGCAGGAAGGAGCGGCTCTGCTGGCTGCGGCATGGTGCCTCCAGGCAGGCTACAGGGCCGTGGCACTATTCCGCTGCCTCCCAGATCGTGTCTCAACACCAGCTCGTGCCAATTTAACTGCTGTCCGGCCTGCAGTGCAAAATGCCGCGGTCCCCAGCCGCCGCCTGCCGCCGCCGGCCGGCAACGCTGGCCTCACCGTCGCGTCATTCCGCACAAAGGTGATGCCGTGCCCCGGGTAGACGGTGCTGGAGCAGAACCAGCACTTCTCCAAGCGCACTGCAAGCGGCGGGGAGCGCGAGTGGCGGCGCGCTCGGGCGGGGTGCAGCCTGCGTATGCGGCGCTGCTGCTACATGCTCATGGCCGCCTGCTGCACACAGGCAGGCGCCGGCGAGCGGCCATGCGTGCCTCCCCGCTCCCCACTCACTGCTGCCAGTCGCCTAGGGCGCTGCAGGGGGCCTCCCTCGAGCCGAGCTGGTCCCCTGCCGCGCTCCAATTCCGCTGCTCGCAAGCTCGGAGCGCGCCGCTCAAGCGCCGCCGCCCTCCCGCAGTCCTAGAGCGCCACTGGAGCTGCAAGCCGACGCAGAATTACAAGGTGGTGCGCGGAGAAAGAGGGCGTGAGCCGCAGGAGCAGCCAGGCTGTGCCTGCCGCCGCTGCCGACCGCAGCACGCCACGCCGCGCCGAACGGCTCTACAGCGCCACCGGCCGAGGCGCGTGGGAAGCTATGTCAAGGCTTGCCTCCTCCCAGGGCAGCCCGTGCTGCTCGACAGCTGCGCGCTGGCGTCGCCGGAGCTGCGCCCACCATGCGTCTCGGCACGCTGCCCACTCCGCCGCAGCCGCCAGCTCTCGCGGCACTGAAAACGCCAGCAGCGGCTGCGGCGGGTCGGGCGCCGGCACGCTGCTGCATGCTCTCAGCTGGCAGGCCACCGTGTGGAGGCACAGGCTGCTGCTGGACAGGCAGCGGGCTGCTGCCTGGGCGCCGTCTGCTGTGCGGCACAGGTAGAGGGCTGGATAGCCCAGCAGGTAGCCGCTGGCTGTGGGTGCCACCAAGCCCTGCCAGCCGGCAATGCGCTCTGCATCTATGACTGGAATGCGCGGTGGGCCCGCTGCCCGGATGCTACTGCTGCCGAGGTCAGCACCGCCGCTGTAGCTGCTGCAGCCACCTGCCATCTGCTGTGCAGGCGGCGTCACATGCGGCTGCTGACTGTCCCCTGCTGCCGCCAGCAGCCCACAGCGTAGCGCCTCGAGCTGCGAAGCAGCATGGAGTGCCTCCTCTGCTGTCGCCCAACGTGCCCGCTGCTGCTCAAAGGCCACAAGCATGACCGGCCGCGATGGGAATGCTGCGCCTGCTGCGCTGAATGCTGCGCTGCCGCTCGCCGCCGCCGCTCCAGCTGCCGCTGCGCCCTCCGTCACAGCAGGCAGCAGCTGGGTCTGCACCAGGTAGCAGCAGTCGTTCAGCACTCCCACCACCAAGCCTGTAACTGCCACGTCGAGTGCTGCAGCCAGCTGCTCCACTGCTGCTGCCAGCTGCTCGGGGGACAGCTGGCCATAGTCAAGCAGGAATCCCGGCCGCAGGCCGCTCAGCACCGCAAGGATGTCGCGAAAGAGCCGGGGGCAGGCTGCTCGCAGCGAGCGGCCGCGTCCAACCGCCTGCAGCAGGTGGAAGGGACGAGGGGAGGGTCAGGTTGGGGGCCTGATGGCTGGGCAGGCGCATGCTAATGCGCATCAGCTCAAGCCAGTGCATCAACCCCAGATCAATGATTGACAGCAAGGACATCCGCACCTGCAAAAGCAGGCTGTAAGCTTCCGGCAAGCGTGCCGCCGCCATCACCCGCCACTCTTGCTGCCACTGCGGCCTGCCGCTGTGCCCGCTTCCCCCGCCTCGCTGTCCGCCTGCACCCGCTGCAGCGTTGCGCTGATGGCTTCTATCTCTGCCTCGATGACCGCCAGGTGGTTTTCCAGGTCGCCAAACAGCAGCGTCTCCTTCTCCAGGGAGTGCACAGCTTTGGACAGCGCGGCCACGTCCTTGTCTGTGGCCGCTGCCGCACGCCGCACCGCCCGCAGCTCGCTGCCGATGCGCTCCTGCGCCCGAAACGCAGCCTCCTCCTCAGGCGTGCGCTTGGAGGGGGAGGGGCGATGCCGGTGGGCGTGTTGGGCGGGCCGGGACGGCGACGCCGCTGGGGTGTGCTGGTCGGCGGCTGCGGAGGGCAGGGGCGGTGAGGGGCAGCAGTCGTTGGCGGCGGCGGCAGGGCATGCGGCGGCAACACACTGCGCTTGATCGCCTACCTGGATCGGCGCTGGACTCGGAGGGGCGCTCTGTGAGGCGTTTCAAGGCGTCCAGGCCAAACCAGCTCGCGGCCATCGAGCAAGAGCGAGTTTCAGGGCGTCCGAGGCCCACCAAGCAGCAGCCCGGGGCCTGATCGCGCAGAGGAACAACGCCAAGCCTGTCCAGCGGCCCCTGTGATGGGCCGCCACTGCGGCGGCAGCGCAGCGCTTTACGGACCGCCCAGAACCATGGTCTCATTCTTCTCTCTGGCATCATTCGTTACAACCCAACCATCTGTTCAATACAAAGCGAAAGTCAACACGCTAGGTTCGTTCAAAAGCAGGTTGAAAGGTAGATCAAGCGCCCGCAACCGCCGCATCCGCCGCAGTCTTGATGCTCTCCAGTCGTTCCACCAGCGCAGCTTTCTGCGGGCCGTCAGGCATGCGGCCCACGTCCGTCTGCATGCGGTTCAGCAGGCCGAAGAAGTACCTGCGCTGGGCGAAGGCGTAGGGAGGGCTTGCTACAGGAGCGTTGCAGGTTGCACGTGCACCCAGTCACCCCGGCCTTGTGTTCAGACCACAGGCGAGCAGAGCGCAGGAAGTCAATTGTCACAGTGCCTGTCATTGAGAGACCTGACCTGCACTTGCACCCCTGAATCATGCTTGCATGCCCACCTATCGTTCATCACCAGTGTGTCCACGGCATCAGGATTGAACAGGATCTGCGCAGCAGGATGTGGGGGCAGAGGCGCCCGAAGATCAGCTGCGGCTTCGCCATTGAAGCGATGCGCCAACACAGCATTCCCCCGCAAGGCATCCACATTATCCAGCAAGCCGGCAGCAACTCACAACCAAAGCTGCACAGCACGCACCCGCTGCCGCTGCTCCTGCGTCTCTGCGCCCAGCAAGCGGTTGAGCAGCTGGATCTCTGGCCGTAGGGTGGCCTGCAAAGGGGTTGGTTCGAGCGGCGGCATCGCGCAGCACAGCTTGAGGCAAGGTAGGTGCTTGAAATGGGCCCTTGCAAGGCAGGCATGTTCATCAACCTGGCCGTGGAGGGAGGCCAGCTTCAGCAGGCCAAGAAGCACCCCCAGCAGTGTTGCAAAGCAGCGCTCGCCCCGGCCTCGCCTGCTTGGCCTCAAGTGCTGCTCGCAGAGCAGTCTCAATGTGCTGCGTGACCACTGCATTCCCCTCCTTCTGTGCCTGCAGTGGTGGTGGGCCAGCGAGTGTCACCCCGCTCATCAGCCATGGCCAGTTTACCGAGGTGCCCGTAAGCATGGAAAGCATTCGAGTCATCAATGCTGCTGAGCAGGGCCTGCTGAGCAGCGGCTGCTGTCTCGCACCATCGTGAGGTAGGCGTTCGCTGTTTGGAAGAACATCTCCGTCAGGCTCTCCACATTCTCCTCTGCCACCTGCGCAATGATGAATGGAGGCTCACATGCAACCATAAGCTGCTCATAGACCTCGGCACACGCTGCAGCAGTGCGGTTGCTGTCCCACCTGCTGCGCCTGCCCGCAAACCTTGCCCTTCTGCACAGCCCTCCCTGCCATGCCTGCCTTCTTAGGGTCGTCTGCCTGCAGCAGCTTGGCTAGCATGTCACTAGTGGACAGCTGCGCCTGCCGCGACTCGCGCACAGCATCCTGCAGCTTGTCGCGCTCGCTGCCGCCGCCGCTGGTGCTGCCGCTGCCGCTGCCGCCACCGCTGCTGCTGCTGCCAAAGCCCTTCCCCGCACGACAGGGTAGGCTGCGCTGGGGGCGCTGCAACTGGGGGCGTACTTGCTGCAACAGGCCTGCGGCAGGAGAGGGTGGAGTGAGTGCAGCTGGGCAGTGCCGGCAGCGGAGGCATCGGCGGCGGCAGAAGTCCCAGCTACTTGTGGTCATCTGACGGCCGCGGATCCTTTGTCGCTGTCTATGATCGAAACGAGTCTTGCACCCAACTCACCGAACCGGGCTGCAGAGAGGCAGGGCTGAACCCGAGCCATCTTTTGCGAGGAAATTGCCGACGCGACCGCTACCAAGGGATGCCGATTGCGCGTCCAAGTGCAGAATTGAAGCGACCAGGCGAGCTTGGGCCTCCGCCAGCCTGGCAAGCATGGGCACAAAATTTGCGACGGAAAAGCCCGCAAGCATATGAGGCTTCTTCCATGTGGGCTTGCAACACACAACTCCAGGCCACCAAGGCAGCACACGGCACGATGCAGGGGCTTGCACACCGTTCCGCGCCCTGCAGCCTTGCAGCGAGCTGCAGTCTGGCCCATCCGGCATCATGCATGCGGCAATGGCCGGGAGCGGGCAGCCAGCTTGCAGCGGCAGCGCCAGCCAGGCGGCGGCAGCAGCGGCTGGCGGTGCAAGTGGTGGCGAGCGGCGGTGCGAAGGGGCACTGCTGAAGGATGGTGCTTGGTGCAGGCTTGTGCGAGGGTGGCACATTGGCTGCAGAAAGTCCAGAAGCACAGCCTATGTAGGAAGCCGGCTCGGTTGCCGAGTGATTTCCCACGGAAGTTGATGTCAAAACTGCGGCCTCGTCTCCCCTTTCCTCGGCAGGCTTTGGCAAGCCTGCTGAGAAGAAGCTGAGCAAGCAGAAAGCCTGCCCCTGCGGTAGCGGCCTAGCATTCAAGGCATGTGGTGTGGATTGGCAGGGCATCTGCATTGCGCAGCACGAAATGGCAGCTTGTGGGAAGGCATCTGTGGGCACGCAGCCGTGTTGCCGCGCCGCAGAATACAAGCCCGCCGCCAGCCTGACAGATGCAGTGAACCGCCTCGCCACCCTGCCGCAGGAGTGCTGCCAGCGGTTCCATGATGGAGAGCTGCCGCCAACCCCTGAAGCGCTCATGCGCTCACGGTACAGCGCCTACGTGAAGAACAACTGGCGGTGCGTTGCAAGCTCGGCCCGGCATGCTGCTGCTTCTTTGCCTTGCCGTGGCTAGCAAGCCGGGCGGCTTTGCTGGCCAGCTCATGCTGGATGCCGTTGCCCATGCACTCAGCAACGTGCACCATGCACCTTGCCCACAGCTCGTCCACCGCCTTGCAGTTTGAGTGCCAACCACTGCTTTTTGATTGCAGGTATGTGTTGGACACCACGCACCCGGAGAACCCGCTGGCAAATGACCCGCAGTCGCTGAAAGGTGGGCCACATGCTTGCCTAAAGGCACTCAAACTTTTGCAGCAGCAACTCTACCAGGGAGGCATTGTTGCTGTGGAGCCCAAGCAAGGCCCAGTCTGCTTGTTGATAAGCCTTGTGCTGTCCCCATCGCTACCCTCCGTGATGAGCACCCTGGGCCGCTGTGTGCAAGGCCCGGCCTGCTGCCCCTGACGCCGCCAGCCATTCCCATTCCGCAACGCTCCCCTGCAGACGACATCCAGTCCACGTGCGACAGCCTCGGGTTTGAGAAGCTGAAGATTCTCTCGGTGGAGCCCGGCAAGGACGAGAACGAGGGCTATGTGACATTCCAGGTGGGAAACTGCGTTTGCTTTATTGTGGGGAGTTCGTGCGGGCTTTGCATGGGTGGTGGTGCCTCGCCGTTGCATGACGTGCTGACACTTCCCGTGATGCAACTTGTCCAGAAGAGACGGCCGCGCTGTTGCCCATGGAGGGTGGCTGGCCACTGCCGACTGCTGGCCTGCTTCAAAGATCGTGCTGCACTGCGCACTCAGCCCGTGTTCTGCTCCCTCCCTTCCCCACACCCGCCTGCTCACCAGACGTGGTTCAAAACCCAAGGCCAGATGGGGCAGCGCGCGCAGGGCTGGCACACGCAGGCGTTTGTGGAGCGCAGCCGCTTCCTGAAGAACGACAGCGGCCGCTGGCTGTACGTCGACGGCGAGCAGGAGTGGCAGCGGTGATCGTGTGTGCAGCAGCGCTGCCAGCTGTGGACAGGCTGCCTTTCTTGAGAAATGCACGTGTAAGCCAAATCATCTTTGAAGTTGTCCAGAGATCTAGAGATCAGAGATGGGCCAGTGAATCACCCATGTGCGGAAGTGGATGCTGATTGTGTGCCGCTTGGGCGGCGCCAGGACGTGGCCAGGGGGGCTTGGCTGAGGGCTTGCTGCGCGGGGTTTGTACTTTTCAGCAGTCTACACCTCACCTAGAGGCTAAAACCATCGAGAGCCTGCCAAATCTCTGGGCGGCACCTGCATTTCGAGGTGCGCACTTCGCGCCAGGTGCATGAGTGCTGCAGCCCAGCTCCCTCGCCACAAGGCCAATCAGCAGCGCCTCAGAAAGGCGTGCGAGCAGCCCCGGCCGTCAGGTGCGCGCTGGTTGCACAGGTGCGGCAGGCGCTGCCCTGCTGCCCTGCGGCAGCTGCAGACGGTGCATGCGAGCCGCCAGTCGCACAGGAACGCTGGAACGCGCCGGGCGCTCACCAAGCAGCTGGCAGCGGCGTCGGCCGCCGCACTCGGTGGCCCCTGCCGCGCCGGACCAAGGGCCCAGTCTTGGAGGCCCAGCTTGATGGCAGTGGCCAATCTAATAGCCCCCACTCCCATCTCTTACTGCAGACTGTCCTTCCTCGCCTCCCCAGCCCCTATGCGGGTGCAATAACACCAGCGCCGACGGCATAGCGAGCGGCGGTTGAGCAGCATGAGCGCCACCAACCAGACGGCACTGACCGACTCGTTGGAGGCGCTGCTGCAGAGCATCTGGAATGACGAAACGTACCGCCCCTTCTACGACGAGGCCTACTGCCTCAACCAGAACGTGACCTACGGCAATCGTGTGGATGCAGAGAGTGAGCGAGTGATGCACGGGCGGCTGCAGATTGAGCTGCGTTGGAGGCTGCACTGGCTGCTGCCGGTCAATTGCTTCAGTACTTCCCCTCAACTCCACCTCTCATCTCATGCACCAGTGTCTCATTTCTTGCATCTCCCCTCCTGCCTGCCCACCTCCCAACCCCTGCCGCAGACAACTTCAACTTCTGCTCGGTGCCGCTCAGCGGCGCCGATGCCTTCGTGTTTGCCGCGCTGGCGCTGCTGGCCGCCAGCGTGTGCATGGGCAAGCTGCAGTCGGTGTGGGTGCTGGTCATCGGTGAGCGCCCAGCTGCTGCCGGCATCGCGTGATCTATGCAGGACATAGCTTCCCGCAGCTCGCTTTCTCTGGGATGCCAATCCCTCGCTGCTGCTGCTGTGGCTGTGCTGCTGCTGCCATGCCACAGTTGTGCCTGCATCTGCCCTCCCACCGTGTGTGCGTTGTGCCGTCCGGCTGTGTCACCCTGCCACAGGCGGCTGCCTGGGAATCCTGAACTATGAAGTCAACCTGCAGCGCCTGGGCAACGCCATCTCGCTGTGGCTGGGAATCCAGCCCCCCGACCTCTTCTTCTACGCGGTGCGGGGTGCCTGCCCGCTGCGCATGCTGCACGCCGCCTGCCGCGCCTGCTGCCCGCTGCGCCCGCTGCTCCGGAGCGAGCACGCTGGCATGCATCAAGCGCACTGGACTGCTGCTGGTAGGTAGCTGCAGACCTGGCAGCGGCAAGTGGCCATGTATGCCCCTCATGGAACTCCACTCCCTCCTGGCTCCCAACCCCGCAGTTCCTGCCGCCCCTGCTTGTGGATGCCGCGCTTCGTCTGGACTGGTTCACCTTCAGCAAGGTGGGGACGTGGGAGGGGCAGGGCCGCTGGCAGAGGCGAGCCGGGCAGCAGGGGCCGTGGGACAGCTGACGCTATCGGCGTGCAGCAGCGCCTGCACACCTCCTTGGCGCCTCGGCTCCTCTGCTGTGTGGCGCCGCATCTGTGGCGCCAACCGTGCCACTGGCGGCTGCACATACTGCGTATCCCCGGCCATCCCTCCCTCCCTGCCGCAGCTGTGGCCCCACATCGTACTCATGGCCTATGGCATGGTGATCATCAACGCGGCTGTGCTGGCGCCCTTCATCCTCTTTGTGCTGGGTTTCTCCAGCCGCGGGTGGAACTGGATCCAAGGAGCGGTGCTGGCCGCCATGCTGGCGCCCACAGACGCGGTGGCAGGTGGGTGGTTCTGCGGCCGACGGATGCTCTCCCTGGGGAGTCGTGGTGCCTGGGGAAGGTGGCCGAGGATGCGCTGCCGGCAGTTTGGCTGTTTCAGAGTGTTCCGTAAGGGTGGTGCATTCCTGCCGCTTGAGGCACGATAGCGGCTGGTCACTCCGCTGCTCCTGCACTCGTCACGCGCTGTTCATGCTTGCCGCCCCTCCTTCCTGCAGTGACCGCCATCCTCAAGGCGGGGGGCGGCCCTGAGAACATGGTGACTATCATGGAAGGGGAAGCCCTGCTGAACGATGCCTCCGCTGTGACGCTGTACACGGGTGCGCACAGAGTTCGAATGGGTTTGAAGACGGGTGGCTAGAGGGACACCAGAAGCGCCGTGGCGATGGAGGGGTAGAGGTGTTGCTGGGCGACAGGTTCGAGGTACACTGGTGGCTGGCGCATGCGTCGATCATCGAGTGGTCGGCACTGTCTGCCTGAAGGGCGGCTGCAAATGCTCAGCCTCTCCCCCCTTGGCTCATTCCTTCTTGCCGCAGTGTTCCTGGAAATCCTGATGCACAGCTCAACATACGGCATCCCCTCGGTGCCTTCCCAGATCTGGCCCATCATCCGAGACATCCTCAAGTGAGCCTGTGCTGTGGCTGTGAGCTGGTGGGACTGGGCTCGCCTCAAGCTAACGCAAAGCATGCACGCAGTGGTTTTGCTGTCCCTTCAGGCAGCAGCCTGAGGACGCGCATGCCCCTCTCCATCTCGCCTTTCTGAACGGCATTAATCCCGGCATCCACCTCGCCTTTGCCCACCGTTTTACACCTCTCACCGAGCCTTTTGCCGCCCAGTCGCCTCAGGCTGACGGGCATCGGCACAGGCTTTGGCCTCGCCTCTGCCTGCAGCTTCCATCCCCTGGCACCACTGAAACAAGCACCGAACTTGCCCGCCCCGCCCGCCGCAGGCTGACGGGTATTGGCGTGGGCATCGGCCTTGCCTTTGCCTGGGCGCTGGGCTACGTGCTCAAGCTGCTGCGCTGGCGCGGGGCCAAGCCCTACATCGAGTCCTTGGTGGTGCTGGCCGCCGCTTACCTGGCCTTTTACGTAGCGCAGGCGAGCGGTTGGGCAGCCGTGGGCTTCTGTAGCCGCGCGCTCCGGCGCGTGCCGGCTGCAATGCCTTGCAGGAGTGCAGTGCTCGCTTGCACCACGTAATCGGGCTTCAGGGGCAAACGCCCGTCAACCCGCCATGCTGTTGCATGCACCCAGCACCAGTGCAGCAGAACCGCTAATCAGCACACACACCACCCATTCCCTGCCCCTTCACACAGGGCCCCGCCAAGGGCTCGGGCGTGATTGCGGTCTGCCTGTTTGGCCTGTACGGCTCCGCCAGCGGCCACTGGGGCATGCTGGCCACCGACGCGGGTGAGGGGCGCCCTGCACTGCAACTGCTGTTCAGACGAAAACGCTACCCATGTCTGAAGGGTGCAGCTGGGCCATGAAGGCGGGGCGCTAGTTGAGGGTCTGTCGATGCTGCCCAACTCGGCTTGCTCAAGTGCTGCGCATTCGCCATGTGCACATCGGTCATGCGCACGCTCACACACACACCACTCCACCCCCTCCACCTCCAGAGAGCGGCATCCACGAGGCGGTGTGGGACACGGTGGCCTTTGCCGCCAACGCCCTCGTCTTCTTCTGGTCGGGCATCTCCTCCGTCAACTTTGTGGCGCGGTGAGGGGTGTGACGTTGGACGCTCAATCTGCAATGGAAACAGTGAGCCGAGTGCGCCGCGAAGATTGGCGGCCTTCCCTGACAGAGCCGTCTGTCCAGGCACACTTCAATCTTGTCTTCATTCTTCCATCTGCCCCGACCGCCCCTCCAATCCCCCGCAGGAGCGCGTCCCACCTGAACAAGAGCGCCTGGAACTACTGCGCAATCCCGATCATCTTCCTCTTCATGTGAGCCCTGGGTTTGCCTCCTGTGTTACAAAGGCTTGCCTCCTGTGATGCAAAGGCCTGAGGAGGGTCTGTCCTGGCCTGCAAAGCACCCGTCCCGGCTTCGTTCGGCCAGGCAGAGCAGCTGCCCGCCCCCAACCCCTCGCCTCCCGGGCAGGTATGGGTTCCGCGGCGTCTGCCTAATGGCCTTCAACCCGATCTTCAAGCTGATGGGCGCACGTGAGTCCGCTTGCGCGTGTTTCTGGTGCACACTTGGCAGGCGGTGCGCTGCGCACCAGCCCTGTGACAGCTAGGCGTTCAACTCACGCCCTGCTTTCTCGCACCTGGATCCTCAGCTGAACACCCAGAAACCTGCATCTTTCCGCAGGCCTGTCGCTGCCCGAGACCGCGTTTGCCACGGTGGCGGGCCTGCGCGGCAGCCTCACACTCATTATGGCGGCGGACTTCATCATCCACAGCGACTTTTACACCGGCGGCCCCGTGGGTGAGCTTTGTTGCCGACGGGCAGGCTGTGCTGTTTGCTGTGGGATATGCATGACGAAAGCACCAGTGTGTGCCCGCTGCACGCCCTCCTGCAAGACTGCTCAGGCGCCTCTGCGGACGCCAGCATACCATTGCCGTGTCACCAGCCTAGCTTCTCACCCTGTCCGTGTCTCCACCCCCCCCCCC
>VFQQ010001786.1_pt1 | contig 27831 bp, 50 predicted proteins | sample 3512341 | NCBI WGS metagenome assembly VFQQ01 (sample SAMN10412373, study PRJNA504923) | tailings metagenome | isolation source: Relicate 2 Philex TSF1 revegetated site | place: Philippines: Tuba, Benguet | collected 2017-08-29
GCTGCTGCTGCTGCTGCTGCTGCTGCTGCTGCTGCTGCTGCTGCTGCTGCTGCTGTAGGGGCGGGGGCGGCGGGGGCAGCGCCGGCGGCGGGAGCGCCTCCCACAGGCCCCCAGCCTCCCCCTCTGCCTCCCCCCACAGGCTGGCCGTGGCAATGTCTGCCAGCAGCCCCGCGCCGCCCTCGCCCCAGCTGCCCGCCGCAGCCAGGGGGCTGCCGCCGGTGGCGGCAGGCGTGGCCGGACCCATGCCGGCAATAGACGCCTCGGCGGCGGACGCCGCCTGCTGCGCCTGCTGCGCCTGCTGTGCCAGCTGGGCAGCGTGCAAGTACCAGTCCTCCGGCACCTCCTCCGGCAGCTCAATCACCTGTGAAGATGGGATGAAACGATGAGCATTCAGTGCTGTTGTGGTTGAGCTATCAGGGGACAGCAAATGCAACCTATACCCCCACAGCCGGGTTACACACGTGTCTGCTTGCGAGGCAATGACGACTGCAGCGCTCATAAACCCACGCCCATGCAACACACCTGGCCGCCGGCCATCTCTTGCAGATAGCTCTCCAGCCGGGCCAGCTGCTCGGGGCCCTCCAGCAGTGTCACAGCCAGGCCACGCGTGCCAAAGCGGCCGGCGCGCCCCACCCTGCGGGGAAGAGAGGTACAGGAAAGGATGCGTGGTGAGAGGAGAGGTTGCTGGCCATGCTGGAATAAAGCCGCAGGGAGCTTGCAAGCTGTTCTCGTCGTGCAACAGCCAAGCATGCACAGGCGCGCATTCACTTGTGCTTGCGCACCAGCACAGCCACGGCAACCCGTCCACCTGTGCATGCAGGTTGCGGCATCCACGGGCAGCTCCAGGTTGACCACCAGGTTAATGACAATGGCTATGTTCCATTGTGCAGCAGCCAGCAGCACACCCTAAGCAGCGCCCACCTGTGCATGTAGGTGGCCGCATCCACGGGCAGCTCCAGGTTGACCACCAGGTTCACGCGGTCCAGGTCCACGCCTCGGGCCACCAGGTCGGTGGTCACCGCCACGCGCAGCCTGCAGGGAAGGCAACACAAGTGAGACATGAGTTCCAGCAAGGGAGGCGTCCAACGGACAGCAGATGAGGGGCGTTGTTTTCAGGCGCAAATCGCACTGCGAGGTGCACACCATAAATCGGCCTGCCACAGGGCACACCAACCAGCGCCCACCTGAAGTCGCGCAGCGCATTCAGCGCCTCATACCCACTTAGCCATCATGAGCACTGCATGTCCCACCTACAAGTTTCATGCATACGCAGTCACCTGAAGTCGCGCAGCGCATTGAGCGCCTCGATGCGCTGCAGCTGGGTGCGCTGCGCCGACAGGTGGGCGGCGGGGTAGCCGGCAGCCAGCAGCCGCTCTGCGACCTCCTCAGCGTCTGCAGATAAGCACAAGGGAAAGTGTGGGGCAGAGGTGTGAGCTACGCAAAAAAACAGCAGTGTGTGCAGTAGAACTCAGCAGCAACAACTGTAGCAACCAAGTGCACCAGGCGATTGGCATGAGCTCCCGGCCCCGCAGCCTTCTACAAGCCCACAACAGCAAGCCAGCACACCTGCTTTGTATTTGCAGAACACAACAGCCTGCTGGAAGCTGACCGAGGACAGCAGGCCCAGCAGGGCCGCCAGCCGTGCCTCAAAGTGGGGCCCAAAGCCGCCCTCGCCCGCCTGCTGCTGCTGCTCCTGCTGCTGCTGCTGCTGCTGCTGCTGCTGCTGCTGCTGCTGCTGCTGCTGCTGCTGGGCTGCCTCATCGGTGGCGCCATCGGGCGGCAGCATGCGGTAGCACTGCCGCACCGCCAGCAGGGAGGTATCCTGGCAGCACAACAGCACCTCCTGCTGCCGCCCGCCCATCAGGCCGCGCAGCTGCTGCAGCGCGGCGGGGGCGTAGGTGGCGGACAGCGCCAGCAGCTGGCGCTTGGACGGTACCGCCTCAATGATGGCCAGCACGTCCTTGCGGAAGCTGTCTGCGGGGAGGCAGCGGAGCCCAGCGGGGGACAACGAAGCAGGAGTGAGCGACATGTACGTGTAATGCGCAGCCGAATTTGCTCGCCCCACAGGCTGGCAGGAGCAAGGCTGCCGAGTGCCCGCCAACGCGACCGCTTCTCTATGCCAGCAAACGCTGTGCAGGCGCCGCACATGCATGCAAGCCCTGGTGCTGCCCAGCCACCCGCTGCCCAAACAATCGGCGCGCATATGCCCAGGTTGCCTGCAAGATTGGAGACCCAAATGCCAATTCCACCGAACTCTGTTGTGCACTCACCCGCCAGCAGCTTGTCGGCTTCGTCCAGCACCAGCATTCGCACCGACCGCGTCTTTAGCGCCCCTCGCTGGATCAGGGACAGGATGCGGCCTGTGGTGCCCACCGCCACGTGGCAGGCCCTGTGGGTCAAATGAGGAGGCAGGGGTGGGGTGAGGGTGGGGTCGCAGGGGCTCAGCCGGGTGGCAGCAGGGGCAGCGGGAGGCGGGCGGTTACCGGCGGCTGTCGGCGGCGGCGCAGGGCAGAATTGTATCCTAGCCTGCTGGGCTGCATTTGCGCTGCTGCTGCACTTCGAATTTCGTGCACCACTGCTTCCCACAGCAAACGGGCTGCAGCTCGGCCGGACACTCCTTCAGTCAGGGAGCCACCCAAGAGCAGCGGCCCATCCACGAATCAGCAGCAGTCAAGACAGGCGGAGCGCACCTGCGCAGCTGCTTCTCATCCTCATCAACCCGCAGACCTCCGATGAAGGAGCCGCAGGCCAGGCCGGGCGGCGGCAGGGCGGCGGCGCACAGCGCCACGGCCTCGCTGGCTTGCAGGGCAATCTCCCGGGTGGGCGCCAGCACCAGCACCTGTGGGTGGGCAGGTGGCAGGGTCAGGCAGGCATCAGCCATGAGTCCAGCTTTGCATGCCTAATTGTAGGCCTGACCTAGCACCCGTTCCGCTGCAACAGGCTGCCTGCAAGGTTCGGCCGCCACTTGGGCGGTGCCGTCGCTGGCGCGGCCCCGCCGGGTGCAGCGCATGCGTGCGACGGCGACGGCGGCGGCGGCCTGTGCCCACCTGTGGAGCGGCGTTGGTCAAGTCCACACGCTCCACTGCTGCGGCAGCAAACACCAGGGTCTTGCCGGTGCCCGCCTTGGCCTGCACAATGAGGTCGGCACCGAGGCGCGCCAGCGGCAGCGCCGCCTCCTGCACCGGCGACGGCCGCCTGAAGCCGGCGTCCCGCAGCGCCTGCTGGACGTGAGGCGGCAGAAGCAGGGACGCAAACGACTTGCTGGAGCTCAGCACGTCCGAGCTGCGCTGCATGGCTGCGCCGCCTTGGTTCCAAGAAGCCCTGTCGGCCGGCCGACCGTTTCAGAGTGCCTGTGAGGACATGATGAGCGGCTGGTCTGAAGGAATGGGTCTCGCAGCGCTGGCGGCGCGACTTTGGCGCAACCTGCTGTGCTGCGCTGCTCCGAGCAGTCCGACTTGCAAAAGCTGCAAGGCTGTTCAACAGCTCCACAGACGGTGTTGGATATCCAAGACACGTGCGGCGGCCGGCTGCGGCAGCCTGTGAGGCAGGCCAGGGCTCCGCCATGGCGGCAGCCGCAGTGCAGCCCACGCTGGAGGAGCTGGAGCTGCAGCATGTGCTGGACCACAAGCGGTGAGCGCCGGGCTGCGCCGTGACGCACATGGAGCCGCCCGGGCACAAGGGCTTTTGCTGCCCCGCACTCCAGTTCACGACTCACCTTCCATCGTGCCCTGCATGCAGGACCGAGCTGCAACACGTGGCCGTGCAGGCGGGGCGGGAGTGGCTGGCACCCGCCGCCGCCACCGAGCACGGCACCGAGCAGGTCGGTGGGCACTGCTTCTCATCTGCCTGCTGCCTTGCTTTCCCCGCAATCTTGGCAGCTGGAGTTAGAGTGGCATATCCCCGACAAGCACCTGCTCACTTGGCCCGCCTGCCCACAGCTGTTTTCCGCTCTGGAGCGCGAGTTCCAGCGGCCCGAGTTTGAAGAGGCGCTCGCACGCTCGCAGCACGACCTGCAGCAGCAGCGGCGGCAGCAGCAAGGGGGCGGCGGCAGCGGCATACCTGCAGAAGGCAGCAGCGCAGCGGCGGCGGGAGCAGGCGGGGCGCAAGGCGCGGCGGACGGGATGGAAGTGCTGTCGCAGGATTGGTGGGAGCTGAAGGAGAATGGAGAACTTCGAGGTAGGCCATCCGGGGGGCTGCATGCGAGTGGGAGTGGAGTGGCTGGCAATACATCCCCATGATTGCATGCTGCTTTGTGCAGCGCTGTGCAGCCTGCGCACGCATGTGCCTGCCTGTGTGCTTGATAGCTGCCGCATGCTGCCAGGGCATGCCTACTGCTCCTTGGATTGCCACCAGCATTGCCCCCTGGCCCTTGCTGCTGCATTTGTGTTGCAGTGAGCGAGCAGACGGGGGACGTGCGACACCCGTGCTTGCTGCAGCTCCCTAATTGTCGCTGTCCCATCCGGCTGCTGCCCCGCCGATCGTTTTCTGCAGTGAGCGAGCAGACGGGGGACTATGTGCTGGTGGAGCGAGACGATGTGGTCAAGGCGCTCGCTTCCTTCATCGCTGAATATATAGGTGGGCTCCGCAGGGGCAGGCCGAGTGGTAGGTACGTTGCACAGGTGCATCACACTGACGCACCTGCAGACGCGCCTGCAGCCGGCCGAGGGGCCGTGTTCTGTCTCGGCTTCACCTCTCTTCCCGGCTGCTGCAGTGAGCCTGCCGGAGGCCAACAGCATGAAGCAACGGCAGCTTCAAAAGGAGCTGATTCCAGCTGCACCTCTTTCCCCGGCTGCTGCAGTGAGCCTGCCGGAGGCCAACAGCATGGAGCCGCGGCAGCTGCAGCAGGCGGTGGCGCTCACCATGGCCGAGCTGCGCAAGGGGCGCGTGCGCCGCCTGCTGGACTGGGGCAAGCTGCTGTACAGGTGGGGGACAGATTGCCAATGGGTCTGAGTTAGTGGCTTTGAAGTTTCACCCATGCCCGTGCGCCGCCTGCTTGGACTGGGCCAAGCTGCTGTACAGGTGGGCAGGAATCCAGCTGGGCCTGCTGGCCGACCCTGGATGAAACATGTGGGCGTGCTAATGCGTCGGCTGCTGCACCGCCATCGCCGTCCAGCCATCACCCTAAAGCTGTGCGCCTGAGCCGGCATCCTGTTGCGCCCTCCGCGCCCGATTTCCGCAGGCTGGGAGTGGTTGGCTACGGCGCCTTTTCGATGTGCACCAATCCCTGGGTGGCCAAGGCGGTGCTGGCGGCTCTCTGGAGCTGCCTGCGGCTCATGGGCCGGTTTGTGCTGCCGCTGTGACGTGGCAGCACAGCGCAGCGGCAGCGCTAACAACAGCGCAGCGCCAGTGCAATGTATATGCGCAAGGCCAGTTCAAGCCAGGGGCTGTGTGCCATGTCGGCACGCACCGCTGGCCAGTTTTTTTGCTGCCTATCCTGTAGCCTCCGTTGTACTCTTACCATTGCAGATGTACCATCACACTGGCTTGCTGCTGCTGCCACCTTGCGTGCACCTTGGCACTGTATCCGTTTGAGCATGCCGCTGTAAATTTACAGGCCGAAGGCAGGGTAGAGATTGCAGCAACGAAGCAGCCCAGGGTCGGGCCAGCACCATTAACTTTGCAGGAGGGTCAGCTGGTCTTGATTTGCGGGACAGATGTTATTCATATGTCGTTCTGATGTTGTTTTTGGGGCAGTTTGGCAAGGCAGTGCAACAACGCTGCAATAGTCGAAAAATGAACGATGAAAGCAAGTGCAGGGCAGACACAGGGCAGACTGCATGGGGTGGGTTTTGTCAATACTGATGTCTCAAACATGTTATGCTCTTGTTTGCATGTGTTAGTTGCATGTGTTGTTTACGGGCCATCTTCATGCGGGGGCTGCAGCACGTTTGGTCGGCCTTGCTCCGCCTCCCGCTGCCGCCCGCCGGCCGCCTTGTGCAGGTAAGCACAGATGGCTGCTGCGCCCACACGCCGCGCCTCGTCCAATGGAGTGTTGCCCCACCTGGAGGTGGTTAGGGTGGTCAGATGGGAGCACTTTGTTGGCCCCGCATGTCCGCTTGAAGTGTTCTATCAGTTACGTGCCAGCCAACTAGGCAGCCAGGTCGTAGCGTCGCACCTGTCCAACACCGCTGGGTCAGCGCCACCGCTGACCAGGGCTTCAACTGCTGGCAAATGGCCCTCGGCTGCACATGGTAGGGGGAGCAAGTCCGTGGGTCGGCCACGTGCAACCCGTTGCTCAATATCAGCACAGGTTAGCAGACTCACGAACCAGCAGCTGTGTCCCTCCTGCAAACATGTTGCGTTGCCGCGCACCCACCTGCCGCAATGTGCAGCGCCCGCCTGCCATCGTAGTCGCCTGCAGAGCATGACGGCACGGTTCGACAGGCCGCGGTCTTCATTCAATCGTGCTTTTAAGCATAGCAGCTTTCAAGCCTTCAAGCATAGCAGCAGCGCCACCAGCAACTGAGCTGCTGTGTTACCGCCTGCCAAACGGCAGCACAGCAGCGCAACAGCGGCAGGTCATATCAGCCCACAATGACAAGCCGCCAGCCCATCTACTGAGTGCGCGAAATCACCCGCCTGCATCAGGGTGCGCCCCCGCCCGCAGCAGCCTGCGCAGCAGCGACATCTCTCCATTGAACACGCAGGTACACAGCAGCGCCGCTTCGTCCACGCCTTCCTTTCCCAGGCTGCAGGGGGAAGCGATTGTGGCAGACTCAAGATGCAGAGATGCAATGGTGGCTGTGTTTGAGCATTTAGCAGGTGGAAGACGGCAGCAATGCACACTTTGAGGGCTGCACTAGCTGCACAGCCCGCCACGCCTCTGTGTACAGGGCACCACACACCCCGTCAAGGCCACAGCCTCGGCCAGAGGGCCCACCTGCCGCCGTGACGCAGCAGCAGGTCTATGCAGTCGTCGTGCCCGTTCTTGCAGGCCTCCCACCTGAGTGATGGAAGCGGCAGCACTGCTGGAAGTGAGCAGCAGGGGTGAGGCGACACATGCAGGGTGTCCGCAGTGCTAACAGCACTGGCACTCCAGCAGTCGCCACCATGGCCAGCCATGCTAAACCTGCACAGCTTCACATGCACATGCAAGAGCTCTGCACTGGCTGGCCCAGAGCGGTGCCTCGATGCCTACAATTCACCCTCACATTGCAGTGCCGCCAAACGCATCGGTTGCCCCCGGCCGCGCCCCCGCCTCCAGCAGCAGCTGCGCCGAGTCCCGGAAGCCCTTCACGCAGCTCAGCATGAGGGCAGTGCGGCCGTCTGAAGGAGGGGGGCGGCGCCAGTTGCCTCAGTTAAGCAGGTGTCGCATGCCAGGCATGGAGGGAGCCACCTGCTGCCATGCCATCAGTACCTGCTGCATTGCTGCTCGGCTACTCCAAGGCAGTGTGCCCAGGCACTGCTCCGCCATGACAGAAAAAAACGCATTCCCCAGTTCTCCTCTTCCCAGCCCCGCACCGTAGTCTGCGCTGTCCGGGTCCAACCTACTTTGCCACAAATCAGCCCCTTGCTTTCCAATAACCAAAACCCAGCCATCCCAACCAGTCCTGCCCTGACGACTCACCATAGTCAGCGCTGTCGGGGTCGAACCCTTGCTCCAGAAAGCTGCGCAGGCGGCCGTTGTCGCCTCGGCTCGCCGCATACAGGAACGTCTGCAGGGCAGGCGCACAGCAGGAGGGTTGTTTGATGCTGCAGGCCAGTGGTCAACTAAGCTGGGGCAGCACGCAGCGAATGCAACAGAGGCAGTACTGGATCCCTTGGTCAGATGCCTTGCATCAAAATGAGAAGCTGCGCTTGCAAGGCCCCCACCCCCACTTCACCTGCAGCCGCTCCTCATCATGCCGTGCTACAAACTGCGCCACCAGCGCCCGCACCCGCATCAACTGCCCCACCGCCTGCTGCTGCCGCGCCGTCAGGCAGCTGCGCAGGCCGCCGGGAGGAGAGGCGCCTCCAGACCCAGCGTCGCAGGCAGCAGCCCGGCCAGCTGAGAACCCAGCGGGAGGCGGAGGGGCGCCCGAAGCGCCGGCTGCAGCAGTGCCGCCGGTAAACTGCAGCTTGGCGGCAGCATCAGAGGCCAGCACGGCGGTGAGTAGGGCGGAGCCGCCGCTGCCGGGGAACTCATCGCCCATGCGTCCCTCTGTGAAGCGCAGCAAGTTCTCCAGCACCGCTCGAGCAGAGTCCTGTAGGGCAAAAGGGGCGGGCAGGCAGCGTGACAGCGTGGTCGACGGGCGGAAGAAACAGCACCGCAGTGGCTTGCCTGGAACGGCCACGAGCACGCTTGCTGCCCAGCGTCTGGAATACAAGCTTCCAAAAATTGGGCATTTCTCTCCCAAATGTGCGGACCCCCACCTGGAAGCGCTCAGCGATGGATTCGTAGTCGGCCCGGTGGATGGCCAGCACGCGCACCACCTCCAGGCTGGACACGGTCTGTGCATTTGAAGGGCAAAGAGAAAGAAGTGAGACCTAGGACGTGCAACAGAATGAGCAGGCAGTAGCATGAAACTGCCCAACCCTTCATGCCTCTGCCTGGCTTCACCTGAACGCTCCCTCACCTCTGTCCATACTTTGCTTCTCTGCCCTGCCTGCGCATTACCAGCACAACCTTTTCCTCTGGCCCCAAGACACCTACGCTTCCCTCTGTTCATGCTCTGAGCCTGCCTGTGTAAAGCCCCCGCCTGTCAGTGGCACAGCCGGGGCGCAGCCGGGAGCGGCGGGCACGGCGCCGCCGCCCGCGCAGCTGGCAGCAGATCCTCACTGGCTGCCCTCCAATCACCGCAGGCTCACCGCCTCTTGTTGCAGTAAGCACGGGCAGTGCTCGGAGCTTGCACCGCATACATGGTGGACACCACAACATGTCAAGACCTGCTGCCACAACACAGCTCGACAAGACGCTACCCGCAGCATACAGCAGATGCTGGCACCTGTCAGTGGCGCCCGTGCTCACCTCCATCTGTTCTGCCCCCGTGAAGAAGGACACCACCCCAAACACATCTCCCTCCTTCAGGAAGCGGGTGCGCCCGCCGCGCACGCTGGCGTTGTTCATGTCCAGTACCACGTCCTGTTGGGAGGGAGGCGGGAGAGGAGGGAAACAGAGGTTGGAACAGGCAGCAGCAGGGGCAACGACTGCTCTGGATGCGTTGCGACCCAAGCTTCACGTCTGCTCAGGCAGCACTGCTGGCGTGAACCCATCAGTGCACCCACCAAGACTCCGCTGCCGCTCTCAACCCCGCTGCCGCCTGCTTGCCTCTGGGTTGAAGAGGTTGGAGGTGCGGTAGGAGGAGAGCTGGCCAGAGACCACGATGAACAACTCGTTCACGCTGTCGCCCTCGCTCACCAGCTCAACCTGTTTGCCAGCGAATATTCATGGTATATTTATGTGTGCGTGAATGACAAGGAGTACGTCTATGTGTAGTATCTGAGGCCCTCGCTCACCAGCTCCACCTCTGTGCATGTGGTGTGGATATGTATGGCAAGCTGTGAGGCATGGCAGCCTGCAACATGGACGCCGGCGGCAGGGCTGGCTGGCTGCCGATACTGGCGGGCGACCAGCAGCAAGGTGCAGTGGCTTGCAGGCCAGCGGACAGGCATGCAACCATGGGCAGCAGCATGCAACGTCCAGCCGCCTCACATTGGGCAGGTAGACCTCGACCCGAGCGGCGGCCAGGAGCGCATCTAGAAAGCGCTGGCGGGCGCCGTCGAACAGCTGGCTGGACTGCGGGAGCGGAAAGGATAGATTGGCAAGGGGGCAGATGTAGGGGGGTGGGTGTATGTAGCAGTGGCAGCAGTCGCAAGTGGGCAGCGAGGCAGCACCGCCAGGGGGCTCGAGCACCACACTGCCTGCAACCAGAACATCACAGACGACCTGAGATGACAGACTCATGCTGGGCAAGCTGTCAAAAGCAATAGCATTAGCGCACCTGCAGCACATCCAGGTACAGGTAGCGCAGCACGCGGCGGCGGATGGTGGATGGGTAGGCGCCCAGCACAGCTTCATCGTTGCGCTCGCTGGTGTTGAAGTGCAGCTTCAAATGCGACAGCATGGAGTCGTTGAGGTCCTGCGACGAAGCGTGGCCACAGCGCGCACAGCATGCACGGCAGGCGAGTGGGTGGCGGAACGGCGAGCCTACGCAGCGCGCACCGTGAATCATTCAGGTGGGTGTGGTGGGTAAACGTAGCTGTGCTGGCGACTTGGCAAGCTCTTGCTGGCTGAGGCTGCTTCCACGGCAATGGCAAGGATTGGCTTGAGCATCCACTCAACCTTTGCCACCAGCTGTGCAGCCTGCCCCTCGCACCTGCGGCAGCGCGTTCATCTGTGCATACGCCTGCAGGTGCTGCATCTGCTGCCGGTAGGACCCCACCCGCTCGTCGCCTTTCACGACCAGCAGGGTCACACTACCAATGATGTCTGCGGGTGGAGGGTAAAAGCAGCAGTAGCAAGCCTGGGGCTTGTGACTGATGTGCAACGCACGTGCGGACTGTAGCAAGCATGGCTGCAACATTGCAGCGCTGGCCGCCAGGCAACACCCTCCTGCATCGGCAGCAGTGCAGCCGCAAGCAGCCGGGTGCACCCACATGCAAAGAGGAAGAGGTTGAAGAAGACGACCGCCACTGTGAAGCCTGCCTCCACAGGGCTGCAAGTAGTGCAGATTGGAAGTAACAACAGGTAAGGAGAAAGCAGGCTAGTGAAGGCGCAGTACACAGCAACAGCGGCCCTGCCTGCCATGACACCTGCTGCTGTACGAAACGAGGCTCAGCTGCCACCACCCATCCCCTGTGGCGCACCAAAAACCCACCTGTATGCATGCAGGTCGCCATAACCCACGGTAGCCAGAGTGATGGTTGCATAGTACAGCGAGCTGCGGCAGAAGTGCGGCATGGCGGCTGGGGTTAGTAAACCGCTGGGCAGAGCGGTGATGAAATAGTTGCTGCTAGTCCCAAGCATCGATGGGTGCATCCGGGGCAGTAGCCTCAATGGCAAACAACTTAGCCCATGTCAGGCAGGCAGTAGCTCACTAGATGTATTGCTGCGCGATGGGCCCGCCCGCAAACCAGTCGGCTCCCAGGGCCTCCACCCAGGTGCTGCTGGTGAAGCCGCCCTGTGTGTTGAGGAGCAGCAGAAGGATGCACTGGGAGCTCCTTTCAGGTGCAGATTGTGCCCACTCATGGCGCGGCATCTGCCTTGCTGAGCTACGAAGAAACTGCGCGGTGTACAAAGTGCTGTGGTGCCGCTGCTCACCTGGCGAGCCAAGTAATAGAACAGGCAGGCCTCGAAGTTTGCCACATAGAATGCCATCTGCAACGCGCAGTCAGGAGGAGTTGCTGTTAGCGATACTGAGGGCATGCAGTGCCCAGCAGGGGCATGCCAGGCTAGTGCCGTCGCCGGCCCATCACTTGCCCTGTTCCTGCTGCCGCAGTTGGGTGCCTCAAGACCGCGCCCGTGGGCCAGCCCTGTGCCAGCTCACCAACACATTACGCAGCAGGGTGACGTACAGCAACGGGTAGGCCAGGCTGTAGGTGAGGAAGGAAAAGAAGTCGAGCAGCCGGTAGCACCGCAGCTGCGGCAGGGAGGGTGGGCAAGGGTGGGACGGGGATGGTGCGAGCCTGCTGCCGATGGCGTCGAGCACAGGAACTTCTTGACGCCCACCTGCCAATCACTGCCGCTGTCACAGCATCAGCAGCAGCAGCGGCAGCATGTGGCTGCGCCTCACCAGGGCCACCAGGCGCAGCAGGGACAGATAGTACGCAAGCGTGGGGTTGGATGCGTAGTCCGGCCCGTTCAGCCCTGCTATGGCCAGCGCAATCTCGTCCAGCGGCAGTACTGCAGGCAGGAGAGGCATGCAGGGTGAGAGATGACGGCAACGTACGGCAGCCTGAGGCGAAGCATTTCTGGGCAGCATACTGGCTTTGTTGACATGCACAGCCGCCTCCAGTGCTCGGTGCCACGCATGCGCACAGCCCTGACGACCATTCCAAACCGTCCCTCACCTGACAGCAGGTCGACAGTAAAGTAGCCCCTCAGGTAATCGAGCGCCAGCGTTCGCTTGCAGGTCACCAGCTGGCCGTGCTTGTAGCGAGCCACCCGGAAGTTGAGGGCCATGTCAAGCGCGATGAGCAGCTGCGGGCGTGAGCGGTTAACCCAGATCGGGGCTGTGAGCAGCACCTCTGGTGGCAGCATGGGAGGGAGCTGAGCAGAGCAAAATGCATGACATGGCCAGTGCGGCGGCGACAGCGGCAGAAGCAGCAGCAGCAGCGGCGGCAGCATGTTGCTCGTACCATCATGACATAGACCAGGATGGAGCCCGCTGATGCGTATGGGCTGCAGAGAGGGATAGATGGGGGGAGAGGAGCAATGGTTGTTTCGCCTTGATGCTGAATGGCGACGGCCCGTCCCGGCTCAAGCAATTGCCAGGGCTGCTGCCTGAAACTGGTGCCATTGCAATGCCAGCCGGGCGCTTTGGCACTCACTACAGCCCGGGCGGCGCAAAGGCAATGTAGTAGGGCTGCAGGAAGGCGGTGATGGCCGCAACCAGGACCGTGGTGAGCCACCAGGCGCGGTACCTGCAGGGGAGGAGAAGTCGGGTGGCAGGCAGGGAGGGATTGCGGGACATGTGGGTAGGGCGTTGCCCTCTCACCTCCTTGCTAAACAGTGGCAGAATTGCATTCAGCAAGTGTGGCGGATCAAAGAGGCCCGGATGGACCCCCTGACCTCCCATCCTTATCGCAAATGCAACAAGTGGTGCGGCAGCTCAGCAGCGGCGCAGCGCAGCAGGCACCCACGCGGGGCTGTTGGGGTGGATGATGCCGCGCGGCAGCGTCGCCTTCTCCCGCTTCTCCGCCATGGCGTTCAAGCCAAAGAACTGCAGAATGGGTGGAGTTTAGTTGCATTGCAATCGTGGCGGGGTACAGGCAGAGTCAGCCGGCTGCCGCTGGCGCTCTGTGAACTTGCGGCAGCAACATACCTTGTCGGCCAGCGACGTCTGCTGCACGATGCTGGCCCGCCGCTCCATTGCAGTGGAGCGCTTGAGCAGGCTGCCGCCCGAGGGACGGTTGATGCCCAGCGAATGGGTTGATAGCGAGGGGCGGCTGGATGGGAGGGAGGACTGCCGAGGGGCTGCTGCCCCCACCACTGTCGGCAGTGCGCCGCCGCCGCCGCCGCCGCCCTCACCGACCAGCTGGGCGCCTGCCATGCCGCTCCCTGTGCTTTCACGATCGTAGGAGTCCAGTAAGGCGCGCCGCAAGGTCATCCACAGCGCGCAGGCGCGACGGACCACCCCCTGAGGGCTTTCAGTCCGGCACTCTGCTGGCCGGCAGGCCGTGCAACCGAGTACACTCAGCGCCGATGGTCGATCAGAATTAGATCAAGCCTGCGCGATGAGCCGTCCTCTACCGCCGCCGCCCTGCGTGCTGCGCCCGTTTCGCCGGCGGCGGGCGTGGGAAGGCCTCTCCAATGCCAGGAGCAAGCTGGACAAACGAGCAATATCTCATCAATGTTCGACTCCATGCACTCCGTTTTTCAGATAAACTGCTGCGAACTTCCCTGCTGGATCGGAGTTTGCCGTCGCCGCTCGTGCCGCCGCTCTCGCCGCCAGGCGGCATCTGAGGGCATCGGGGGAGCGGCAAGGCCCTGCATTGATCCGATCGCTGCGCTGCCCTGCGATGTGATCAGGCATGGCCAGCGCGCTCAGGTGGCTTGGGGCAAGGCTGACGGCCGCCCAGCCTGAGCGGCAGCTGCACCGGGAGCAAGCACGCCTGCTGCAGCTGCAGCAGCTCCTGCTGCAGTATCTGGGACGCCTAGCGCGGGGTGCAGAGTGCCGCAGCAGCGGCGCCAGTGGCGACGGCGGCGGCGGCGCACCGGCAGACGCTGTGCAGGCATCCGTGCAGGCAGCACTTGGGTTCGAGCTGTCGGTCGGGCCGTCCACCATTCCAGGCGCGGGTAGGCTGCTGTACAGAATCAGTCTTGGCTGCTGAGGTGCTCCTGCTGCGTTGCTGCGTCCTTGTCAATGTAGACGCCCTCCGTACTTCTGTGACCAGAGCGTCCAACTGCACCCTCGATCCGCAACCGATGCTGGTCTGCCTGCCTGCCCGTCCCCACCCCACTCCCGCATCAAACTTGTCTTCCACATTAATTTTGTCCCCTGCAGGCCGAGGTGTGTTCATCACCGGGGGATGCTGCCCCGCCGGCGGCATCCTGTCCCTGTATCCCGGCCTGGCGCACGATTCTGGGGATGTGGAGGAGCAGCAGGCTGCCTCGGCACTGGCTGAGGACGCATGTGCGCCGGCGCCGCCCCCTTGGACAGTCGATAATCATTACTTGTTGGCCCTGCGCTGCCTGGGACGCTCCTTCCTGATTGATGGCCAGCCGTTTGGCCTGTCGGCACAGCTGTGGCGCCGTGCGGCTGCGGGCATGCCAGATCCACCGAACGACAGCTGGCTGCCGCCGCCTGGCGCGCCCTGGCTGCCCACTGCAGCCGTGGCGGGGGCTGCAGCAGGGGTGCCGTCCGAGCCTGTTTGCAGTGACGATCAGCAGCAGGCGCAGCAGCTTGGGGGTGGAGGCAGCAGCGCTGTTGAGCAGGCTCTGCTGCACCAGGCGGCCCTGGGTGAGTGCCTGCTCTGGAATGGCGGCCGGTTTTCAGGTTGGCAGCCAAGCTGTGTCGCAGATTCAAGCAGATGTGAGAGGCATGTTTACCTGCCATGGCCTGCCCTGCCGCTCTTTGCAGAGGCTGAGCAGCACTGCCCCCCGCAACTAGATGTGTCAAAAGAAACATATATGTTTGTGAACCTTCAACTGCTGCCCCTCCTTCCTCCCCAGGCAACCTGTTCAACCACCGCCCGGGCGGCGCCCGATTCGAGCTGGTGCCGCTGCCCTCTGCCGCCGTGCCGCCCGCCCTGGCGCGCTTCCTGCCCGCTGTGCACGCCGGAGGATTCGACCCGGGCCTGCACTGGGTGCCGCTGGTGCTGGCGCCCAGGCCAGTGCGGGCAGAGGGGGGCAGGCCAACTGAGGTGTGGGTGGACTATGGCGTGGATGCACACAACCTGGGCTACCACTTTTGACCCAGCTTTTGACCCACCATGTTTTGCTACTTTTCACCGCACTCCTTTCACTGTTTTGCGCTGCTGGACGGCACGCCCTGGGTCTGTGCCTGCCGCGCATGCTGGCACACAGCAGCCGGTCTGGCTGCTTGACACCCTCCCTTTGCATGCACTTTTAGTGCCTGTTGCCACGCCGTGAACGCATGCTTGCCCGCTGCCGTCCACACCTGTGCTGTTGTTGCTGCGCTGCAGCGCTGCCAGGCGCTGTCGACTCGATATGAACGGACCCCTCTCAACCCTCTTGATTGCACACCTGCACCCGCATGCTATGATGTGCAACCCGCTATGTTTTGCCTGGCACCCTTCTACTTTGCGCCTCAGCTCCCCTGTTTTGTTTCTGTCGCACTTGCACCCACATTTTGTATATGCCTTTCATGCCGCACCCCCTTCTTCTGACCCTCTCTGCCCATCATCTTCTGTTTTGCCTCCCGCTGCATGCACCGCGTCGCACAGCTGTTGCACCGGCCGCCGCGCATTTTGAACGGATGCAGCATACAAAACAACACGCACAAGCACCTCGTGTATCGAGCTAAAATACAAAACACTCAAGGGCAAAGCAGTCATGGCCGTGGGGCACCATCAAGCATCACTGAGCGCTATCAAAGCCGTCGCAGCAGGCTCACAGGACGCCCTTGGCGGCGGCCCGCAGCTCCGCGGCTGTCATCACCGCCCCTGCATCGCTGCCCAGCAGCTTTCCGCGGTCATCAAAGCGCACGCCCTCCTCTTGCAGCAGCCGCCGCTTCTTGTGCACGCTGTCGCAGCCCATGCCCCAGCCGCCGCTGAAGCCGCCCAGATCCAGGGAAGCGGCGATCACGCGGTGGCAGGGCACCACGGGGGCAAAAGGGTTGCGCCGCAGCGCCTGCGGGGGAGGGGCAACAGATAGGTACAGGCTGGGTGGGGTTGGGGTGTTGGTTGTCAGGGTGCAGCTCTCTTGCCGGAGCGAGGCAGGCTGTGACCCAGGTGCGCTAACATGGCAGCACTCCCCGCGGCGCCCAAAGGGCGCTGCTGCCGCCATGTGACATGCAGCCGCTGGCGGCCGCACCCCCACCCAGCATCCCACCTGCCCACAGGCGCGCGGCGCGCTTCCCAGCACTTGCGCCATCACTCCGTAGGTCGCCACGCGCCCGGCTGGGATGCACTTGCAAACGGCGTAGAGGCGCGACTCGAACGCGGTGGGTGGCCGGTTGGGCTTGCCCGCCGCCGGCGCTGCCGCCGCCGCTGGAGCCTCCATTCCTGCCGCCTCTGTAGCGGCTGCGTGCTTGGCTGCTGCCGCTGCGGCTGCCTGCTTGGCGGGGCGCCGGGGCTGCTTGGCAACTGCGCCGCTGCCGCGCCGCGCCTTGGCGGCCTTGGGCTGTGCCGGCTTGGCTGCGCCCTTGGTCATGGCGCTGCTGCCTGCCCTGCTGAGCTGCCTGAACAGCCTGGTACGAGCTGCGCTACAGCTAGTAAGCTGCTGCGGCCTCACTGCTTGGCCGTCGCCGCGTCCGCCTTCCGCTGCCGCCGCTCCTCTTCGGCGATCTCCCGCTCCAGCTCGCGCTCCAGGTCGTCGCTGCTCACGTTGTGAATCACCTTGTAGTACGTGCCGGCGCAAAAGGCCAGCAGGCCGCCCGCCACAGCCAGGTTGGTCCAGAGCGAGCCGGGCTTGCGCAGCGGCGGCGTGGGGCCCGCCATGCGCGTGTTCAAGCCGCTGGTAGTGCGAAGTAGAGCGTGTCGGAGCTTAGGTTTTGGGCCCAGCCGCGTCGTGAGGCCGGCATTGGCCGCCGCTGGCGGCGCTTTGGCGGCGGCGGCGGCTGGTTGGGGCCCTGTGGAGGCGCGATGCGGCTTCCAGGCTGTTAATGCACTTGCGATCGGCGCTCAGGTTCACGGCAGCATCAATGAGCCAGGCTGCGGCCACCCTGCGGCTCGCGTGCCTGCCTGCCTCGCGCAACACTGCCGCTACTGCGCTGCGCTGCACCTCTGCACGCGTGATTGTTGCTGCTGTCGCCACTCCCCACCGCCAGCACAGCTTCAGCGGCCCCACCGCGCAGCGCAAGCCTACCCACCGCGCCACCGCCGCTGCCGCCGCCGCCGGCGCTGCACAGGCCACGATGACGCAGGTTCGTGGCCTCATGCGTTGATGAACAGCTCGCAGATCATGTCCTGCTTGAAAGCTTGATTGATTCAGTTGCTGCCCATGTGCTGCCTTGCCTCTCCTCCCGCCCGCTGACCCACTGCGCGCCCATTCCACGCCCCCCCCTCCACCCGCAGCCGTTCGTGATTGTGGGCGGCGGCCGCGTGGGCCAGGCCCTGGCTGACATGGGTGCTGGCGCAGACCTGATGGTGCGCCGCGGAGAGGCGGTGCCGGCAGACGCGCCGGCGGGCCCCATTGTGGTGTGCACTCGCAATGACGACCTGCAAGCAGTGGTGGATGCCACGCCAGCTGAGCGCCGGAAAGGTGCGGAGGCAGGGCGCATTTGTGGCTGGGGTCTAGGGTGTGTCGTGCATCCCTGGCGTAGCTTGTAGTATGCTGGACCCATCGCCGCTCATGTTCTGCATGCCGTGATCACCTGCGCTTTGCCTTGCCATACGCAACCACCGCCCAACCGCCATGCGGCTGCCGTTTCACCGGCTATCAACTGCCGCAGACCTGGTGTTCATCCAGAACGGCATGCTGCAGCCGTGGCTGGACGAGCGGGGCCTGGGCGATGCCACGCAGGTGCGCTCAGCCAGGCAGCGTTGCAGCTGCACTGTGCAGCACCGGAGTGAAGCAGCTTGTCGGCAGTGCCTCATACTGAGCATGGACAGAGAGTAACATTACGGTGCAGCTGAGGAAGCGCAGCAGATGCTGCGCTGTGCAGCCGTGCTTGCCGGCGCTTGCAGGCTGCCGGTCACAGCGGCATCACCTGCTGTGCCTCATTGTCCGCAAGTTCTCACTTTCGTTGCTTCACCTGCTCCCCGACAGGTGCTGGTGTACTTTGCTGTGGCCAAGAAGGGCGATGCACCCACCGATGGCAAAACGGATGTTAACCCTGAGGGCTTGACGGCGGCCTATGGCCCACATGCGGCTGCTGTGGCGGCCCGCCTGCATGCTGCGGGCCTCAGCTGCAAGGTAGGCTGGGAGGCATGATGTGTGGGCCTGCGCCACTGCAACACCAAGTTGGTTGGCTGTTCACTCTTGAGCCACGCTTGCGTTGGCGCTTCCGGCCAGCCTTCACGTGCAGCATGCTTGTGCATCCTTAGACGCTACTCTGCAACATTGTTGTCACCCCCTGTACAGGTGCTGGACCAGCCGGCCTTTGCATGCAGCATGCTTGAAAAGCTGATTTGGATCTGCGCCTTCATGCTCGTTGGTGCACGGCACGGCGGCTGCACCGTGGGAGAGGTGGAGTCCCAGGCAAGCTGTTTGGAGAGGGCTAGCTGCTGAGTGTGATGTGGCAGGCGGGCAGCGGGATCTGTGCCAGGGAGTGCGGTGGAAATTGCAGGCAAGCTGGGGGAAGAGGGGCGGAGAGGCACAGGCTTGCTTTGAGAGCGCAGTGGCGGCTATTACACGCCTTGCAAGTCGGTCTGCATTTACTGAGAATGCAGTGCAGGCACTGGGATCCTTGCTGGTGGGGTCCATGAAATTGCGGATGCCCTGTCGGGCATCAGCACTCTGAGCCCCACTGGAGCCTCTTGCCGCATGGTAGCTTACACCTTCCGGCCAGTCTTGCAAGCAGCTTGACTCACCCGCCCCACTGCCCCCTACCTGCTCCTGCAGCACACGGCCGAGGTGTCAGCGTTGATTGGCGAGCTGGCGGCTGCGGGCTCCCAGGCACTCGGGGTGCAGCTGGAGCCGGGAGTCGAGGCGCGCCTGCTGGCCTATGCCCGGTCAGGTGCGGATTTTTTTACTTGACTTGCAGGCAGCTGGGGAGGGGTGCATGCAGGGGACTGTGGGCTGCTGGCCTATGCTCGTTTGAGTGTGGATTCGAGGCAACTGGGCAGGGCTGCATCCCTGGGGCTGTGGCACGGCTGCTGCCTGTGCGCTCCGTCCAAATTGCCAAGAAACCTGCCCTCGCCTGCATGCACTGCACCCGCCCACCTGCACCATCCTCCACCTTCCTCCATCCTCCCCTGCCCTGCTGCCCCTGCAGTGGCGCATTTCCCCACCGCCGTCAAGGAGTTCCAGTGGCGCAACGGCTGGTTCCACAGCCTCAGCGCGGCGGCAGCGGCGGCGGGGCGGCCAGATCCCTGCCCCACCCACACGGCCTGGCTGCGAGAGGTTGGGGCCATCTGATGCTGTTTCTGTTGATTCATGCCCAGATCCCCACCCGCGCTTCACTGCTGTCTGACAATGATTTGATTGGTGAAGACCAGGCAAGGAGCACTACTCATGGCAGGGGCTGCCGGCTTGAGCCGAACCTGCACTGTTGGAGGGTTGCGGCGGCTGCTGGCGGCGATGGCAGCTTGCCGCTCCAGCCGGTGGCGGCAGCTTGCAGGCTCCTACCATGCATGCAATTGAGACCTCCCCGATGCCGAGACCCGCTTGGCGGTGTGCGCGATCCGTGGGAGGGTCGGTTTAACCTGGAACCTGCGGGACAGGTCCATGCGGCTACTCGGGCGGGCAGCTGTCGGAAGCCAGCCTGCGCCTGTCGGTAGCGGCGGCCATCCCAACTCTACCCCCGGGCGCTAGGGCCGCGGGCCTTGCTGGATCTCCAGATTTTGTGTATTTGTGTGGTTTGATGGCCGCGGGGGGTCGGTCTCAGGCCAGGGCGCGGCGCATCCGCAACCGCCACGGGCGGGCGCTTCGTAGCGGCGGCATCTGCCTGTCGGGAGCTGCAGCTAGCTGTCTCTGCTCCCCTGGCCGCGGGGGCCTGCGCTCGGGCATCCAGAGCTGTACATGTGTTTGGTGGAGTCGATTGAGCGCCCAGGCAGGCGGCGCAGGGGCTGTTCCTGGTGGAAGCTGGTCGGGTGCTGCCGCGCGCAGGCCGCGCTGAGCCTCTTTCGACGCACTACGCTCCACATTCGCTTGCACGACCGCTGCAAACAACCAGGACGCGCCCACAGCAGCCTGCAGTACATGCGGGTCTGACTCCATTACCTGCAAGCCCCTCGCGGCGGACAGGCGCGTGCCGGTCTATAAATGCGGAGCGAGTGCAATGCTGGTGACTCTACATTTCATTTCCTTTCCGCCGCTCACCTCCCCGCCGCCTCCCCACCGCCGCCCCCCCCCCGCCCCCTGCCGCTGCCTTCCCGCCTACCCAGCCCCTTTCAAGCATGAGCGCCCCTCGTACCCTCCTCCTGCTCGCGGCAGTCCTTGCCCTTGCAGCGGTCGCACCCGTGTCAGGGGGCAAGACGGGACGGGGCGAAGGCACTGCTTACTCCGGGTCAGTGGTGCATGTCTGGCCGCCGCTGTTTGCAATTGCCGCCACATGATGATGGGTGGTTTGAAGCAGTGGTGGGCATGTCCCTGCACCAAGCCTGTTAGGAAGCAGGCTGGATGAACCAGCAGCCTGGTCTGGGTGGGTTTGCTGAGCACCCCCAGAGCTGGCATCCAAATGCCTTCTGTCAGACCTCCAACCGCCGCCGCCCCCTATCCACCCACCGCCCTCACCTGCCGCCCTCACATCCCGCCCTCACATGCAGGCCTGGCGACAAGAACAAGACGGGCAAAAACTCCTGCCAGTTTGGCAAGCTGCCTTCGCGGTGGGAGACATGTGAGTGCTTTCGCAGGGATTCACGCCTTTCACCCGTGCGTGCGTGGCACACTGCCCAGGTTTCGCAGGGATTCACGCCTTTCACCCGTGCGTGCTTGGGCCACTGCCCCAACACCTGGGCAGTGTGCCACGCTGAGCAATCAGTCTGGCCATGCATGTGCCTGGGCACCGCCGCAGCAGCTGCGCTGCCCCACCCAGCCTACCAAAGCACTTTGTCACGCCGCCCTGCCCGCGCATCCTCGTCCGCTTGCTATCCCCCGCATTCCCACCCCTCCAGACTACGCGGCGATTCCTTCACACGTGTTTGACCGCGAGCGCGACTGCGGCAAGTGCTACAAGATCCGCGGCACTGAGGACGATGCCCCTGGAAAGTGGGTCTACGTGAAGATTGTCGATGGTGAGCCGGCAGTGATTTATAGTTGGTGCTGTCTCGGATGTTCGGTTGGCAGCGTGGTTGGAGGGGTGTGAGTGCATGCATGCCGCGCATGCGCAGTCGTGCTGCTTGGCACCGCCGCGGGCCAGTCGACAGCCGGGCCGCTGACGCTCTGCTGTGCTGCTGCTTGAGTGATTGCTGTGCGTGCACTTGTTTGCTGGCGGAGCAGCCTGTTCTGCCCGCCTCCCTCGGCTTGGCCCTCGCATACCTGTGCCCTACCCTCACCCTTGCTCCGCCTCCCCGCCCTCGCCCTGCCTCAGAGTGCGCGTCCTGCAAGGGCAAAGGCGATGTGGACATGAGCACCAAGGCCCTTGAGGAAGCCACTGGCTACAATTGGGACCGCAAGAAAATCGAGTGGGAGGAGGTGCCTTGCCCAGATGGGAAGGGCAGCCGCAAGATGCTGGGCTACGCTCAGTAAGCTGCAGGGGCTGCCGCTCCCCTGGCCCCCTTTCCTCTGCATTAGCTTAGCAAGCCAGCCCCAAGCTGCGCCCGCAATAAAGCGCCCGTCCATGCCGCGATCTGTGCGCGCCCCCAGTCAGCGCCAACCCCTTTCAGTTCCTTTTTCCTTTCATTTGCCCCCGCCCCAATGCATGCCTGTCTCCTCCTCGCTACCCGCCCACCCGCCCACAGAGTGCTGCTCTGACAAGTTTGCTGCTGCTACGGGGTAGGCCCCGCGCAGCCCTCTGCTAGCTTTGCTCGTATCCGCCCCGCCATCACTGATTCCCTGCCTGCACTGCTATCAAGCAACGCGCCCCTGCTGCCACTGCTGTATAGCGTCGCACCTCTGCCATCCCCTGATCCCTGCCCATGCCTCCACTCCCCATCCGATACTGCCATACGTGACGTGTTACTGCCACAGCACCATGCATACTGCCCATCCCCTACCTCTATTCTGTTCATCCTGCACCCTTTCTGCATCCACCCTTTCGTTCCATCCCTCTATACTTGCAAGCTTGCCTTGCCAGCGCCGGAGCACAGCTTCCCTCTGCAAACAATGACGCACAAAATGGCTCGCCGCACCACACGACAGGGACAGGCGGCGGCTGCGCAGCAGGTGTGGTGCTGGCTGGCTGCTGAGGTGTTGCTGCAGCTGCTTGTGATCACCATGAAAGGGATGGTTGCTCTGCAGCTGCGATGCAGTCTGCTATATGGACATTGCCGCCGCCTGGCGGCAGCGCTGCCGCTAGCGGCCCCAGCACGGAAGCTGGCCAGGCACGAAGGGAGGACCGACCCTCCACCCGCTTTGCCTGGGGTTCTGCAACTGCACCAAGCCCTCCTGAATTCAGTGGCGGGCAGCTGGCGGGAAAGAGTCGCTCTGCTGCCTTGGACCCTGCGTGGTGCGTCGTCTGGCCCAGCGAGCTCAGTGAAGAGACTCTGGAGGCAGCCTGCAGGGCAGGCCCAGTGGCCAGCGGGTGCAGCGGGGCTGTTTGGTGGCGCCGCCGCTGCTGTGCTTCCAGCCGCCCAGCCGCTGCACCCTCCGCCCTGCACTTGTAAGGCAGCAGCACTGCTGTCTCGCTCGAGTGATCAGATGCCCCCTCCCTGCACCAGACGCACCGCCTCCTCCGGCTAAAGTACCCCAAAGCCAAAGCCAACAGTGCAGCATGAGCGGCGCCCAGAAGCATCACGGCTCCTGCCTGGCCGAGCGAGTGCGGCGCGACTTCGACCTCTTTCGCAAGCGCCCCGAAATACTGTACCTGGACACAGCTGCCACCTCCCAGCACCCGGATGCTGTGCTGCACGTGCGGCGGGCGGGCGGGCTGGGTGGCGGGGCTGGGTGGCCGGGCAGGCGGGAGTGGCGGCAGCGCCTGCGCCGCATGCACTTGTGTGGCCGCTGGCTGTGCTCTTCGCAACAGTGCACTGTGCTGCGCTGCTTACCAGGCCTCCGTATGCACCTATCCTGACTATATGTGCACTAATGATTATTTGCAGGAGATGCACCGCTACTACCACAGAGGCTGCGCCAACATCCACAAGGGGGTGGAGCACGAGCTGAGGTGCGGGCCAAGCGACTGTTGTGGAGTGGCAGCTGTGCTCTCGTGGCAGCTGTGCTCCTGCGGCAGCCTGTTTGGTCAGCTGTCTGTGCTGGTCGGCTGCGCTTGCAATCGCCGCTGCCGTTGGTGTCTTGCACGAGCAAGCGGTTGGTGCCGGGGCTCGCAGCGCCTGCCGAGCTGCCCAGCTGCTGTTCCATGGCCCCCTCTGTGTGCGCCGTGCGCTTGCCTTTGCAGCAAGGAGTCGACTGAGCACTACGAGGGCGCTCGCTGCAAGGTGGCAGAATTCATCAACGCACCTCGCCCCGAGGAGGTGGTGTTCACCCGCAACGCAACAGAAGGTGAGCAGGCAGGCTTGATGGTGTGGGTGCCACCCAATGGGTGGAGAGGCAGGAGGGGCACGCCTCAAACTGGTATGTTCATGCTAAACGCAACAGAATGTGGGCTGGGCCAATGGTGGGTGAGGAGGCAGGAAAGGCAGGCGTGCAGATGGGCATAGCTTTGGTGGGAAGAGGCCTGACTACCTGCCACTACCGGCCATGGCGGTTGTTTGCCGTTGTTTGTAAGCCCAGTTGCAACAGCAGAGCAGCAGCCAGGACTGACAATCTGCTGCATCCCGCCGGCGCGCAGGGCTGAACATTGTGGCGCACGGCTGGGGCATGCACCACCTGCATGAGGAGGACGAGGTGCGTGGGGCATTGCGCCGTCATCTTCAGTGCTGATTTGCACCCGCCCCAACTGCCGTGCCGTGCCAACGCGCTGGAAGTGCCACCTGAGGTGGCACAGGCACCCGGCAGCTGGAACACCAGTGCTGGTCTGCCGTCCCTTCCCCCAGATCCTGATGAGCATGGCGGAGCACCACTTGGTGCTGGGCGGCGCCTGCCTGTTGGTTTAGTAATCTTGTCAAACTGATCGCTTACCTTCATACCTCCTGCCCCCCAGATCCTGATGAGCGTGGCGGAGCACCACTCGGTGCTGGCCCCCTTCCAGCTGGTGGCGGGCAAGCGGGGCGCCAAAATCGTGGACGTGCGCCTCACGCCCGACAGCGAGGAGATTGATCTGGAGGTGATTGAATAATTGCAGCGCTTGCTGACGCAAAACAGTTTGCTAGTGTCTGTGAGGTGTGTGCAGTTGGAGGCAATGGGGCTAGAGGCAAGCGGCAGCTGCTGGGCAGGGCATCAGCAGCGGCTGGGAGTGACAGTGACCCGCTCGTGCTCGTCTGAGCTAGCAGCGTGCCGATGCTGGCTCGTGCTTTACCTCCGCAGGACTTTGAGCGCAAGCTCAGCCGCAAGACCAAGGTGGGCTGGTTTAAACCGCGCTGCAACCTATCTGTCCCCTGCCTGCAAGCAGCCTGTGGCCTTTGAGCAGTGCATGCACACGCCTCGTTCCAACACATCCCTGCTTTCTTGGAAACACTCCTCCATCTTTTGCAGCTGGTGGTGATGGTGCACCTGTCCAACGTGCTGGGCTCGGTGCTGCCTGCGGCGCGCGTGTGCCATCTTGCTCACGAGGTGCAACCAGCAGGGGGCTGGTGAGGCAGCTTGAAGTGCACGCCTGCAGCTGAGTGCCATGGTGCTGCACGTGCTCTGCCATCATGCAGGTTCATCGTTTGCAAGGCCCCTAATCCAAGGTCTGCGAAGTTGTTTTCATTGCAGGCGGGAGCCCTGGTGCTGCTGGACTCGTGCCAGTACGTGCCGCACCGCCCCACAGACGTGCAAGCACTGGGCTGCGACTTCCTGGTGGCATCGGGTGCGGCTAGGCGGGGCGGGGCTGGGGTTGAGGGGCGGGGAGTTAAGGCCCCTCTGCCCCTCCTTTCCCTTGCCTGCCGCCCAGGCCGCAGTTGCCTGCACACCACCCATCAAGCATTCCCTCAAACCGGCTGCAGTAAGCTGTGGCCCAGTACGAATCTGGTTCCTGCTCCGCTTGTCCCTCGCAGGCCACAAGATGCTGGCGCCAACCGCCAGCGGCTTCATGTGGGGCAGGTCAGCAAGGGATGAGAGTGTGGCCAGAAATCAAGGGGCGCGGGCTCCTGCCGCTGCCCTCTCAGTTGGGGGAGAGCTGCTGTGCCTTCCGCCTGCACTGCTGCTGCGCATGCTGTGCGGTTGACATTGGCGCTGCCCTCATTACCCTGCAGGTACGAGCTTCTGGAGAAGATGGGCCCGCTGGCTGTTTGGCATGAGCAGTTGGCCGCCCCTTTACGTTCCCATCGCCCCCAATAAATGCGGTTCAAACTTATCCCCCTGGCAGGTACGAGCTGCTGGAGAAGATGGAGCCGCTGATGGGGGGCTGCAGCACCACGGGGGAGATCCACTTTGGGCGCCACTCGGACGCCAAGCCACCGCTGCGGTGAGCCGGGCAGGCAGGTGGAGCAGGCGCTGCTGCTGCTGCTGCTGCCGAGCAACTGCCGCTGCCCAGGCCCCGCTGCGGTGAGCTGGCCTGCGTCAGCGCCGCCGCGCAAGAGCTGCCACTGCCAAGCCAGCGTGCAGCCTGCTCAGCCAAGCCAGCAGGCAGCCGGCTGGGCCATTGGAGTGGACAAAGCACAACTTTCCTCCTGCCTGCCGTCGCCTCTGTGCTCCCCAGGTTTGAGGCGGGGACGCCCGCCATTGCGGAGGCCATCGGACTGGGGGCCGCCTGCGACTACCTGATGAAGGTGTGGAGAGCATAAGGAGGCCTCCCTTATGTCCGGGGCATTCATTCAGCTGGTGGATTTGTACTTGCCTACCAAAGGCAGCTGGGAGCCGCAGCAGCAGCAGCGTCAACACATGCCTGCTGCGCGGCCCGGCCTTGCCTATCCGGCAGCTTGGCGTGCTCAACATTCTTGCTTGTGCCTAACAGTTTGCCTGTGCCCACAACAATTGCAGCTGGGCATGGGCGCAGTGCACGAGTACGCGGAGGGCCTGGCCCGCCAGCTGTACCAGGAGCTGTCCGCAGTGCGAGGCATCCGCATCCTGGGGCCGCCCCCCGACGTGCCCCAGGTGAGGGCTGTTGGGCCCATGCGGTGCTGGGGTGCTTCAGCAGGTGGTTGGAAGGGTTAGAAGGACTGGATGCGACCAGGGTCTGCGGCCTGATGTGCCCCAGGTGAGCGCTTCAGCAGGCTGAGGTGGGGTGCTTCAGCAGGTGGTTGAAAGGATTGGATGCAATCGGGGGCTGACGACGACGTGCCTCAGGTGAGCGCTGTGGCTCATGCTGGGGCGGAATGAAGGACCTGCTGCCGCAGTGGTGGGTTGGTGGAACTGCTGGCGCAGAGGCTGCAATCACGGGCTGCACCATGGGGCCTTGGACGGATGCTGCTGATCATCATGCCAAGCTGGCCCTCAGGTTGCGTCATGTGTTGCCGGGCAACGCATGTGTGGGGATGACTGATCATGAACTGACCAGCTGATCGTCCCTTCAAGCTTCTGTCTGCTGCAGGGCCGCGCCTCGCTCTGCTCCTTCCTGATTGAGGGTTGCGACATGATGCGCCTGGCCGCTGACCTGGACAAGCGCCACATCGCGGTCAGGTACGGCAGACCGATGCCTCAACCAGCAGCCACTCTGCTTGGGCATGTGTGCAGGTGCAATCCTGCCCAAGCTGCCTCCGCAACCGCAGTGCGGCTGCTGTTGCCAGTGGGGTGGTGCCGCTGTGCCAGCTGCAGTTGTTGCTGCCGGCAGCAGGCATCGCCACCCAAGCAACCGCCATCACCCAACTGCCTCTCCTCTGCACTCTGCCCGCCCCTTACAGCGCCGGCTTCCACCGCGCCAAGCCGCTGCACACCGATTACTTCCAAGTGAGGCGGGGCTGCTTTTATTTTGGATGCAATCTAGTCGTGCTGGACGTCTGCGCGCTGTACGCTCAGCAGGCACCTCGAGTGCATGCATGCTCCACCCACATCCTGCTCCACCCTGTCTGCCTCCCCACCCTACCTCTCGGCCAGATTGAAGAGACGATGCGCGCCTCTGCCTACATCTACAACACCCCCGACGAGATCAGCACATTTGTGGCGGCGCTGGACGAGTGCGCGACGGAGCAGCGGCGGGAGCGGCAGGGGGCGGTGCAGGGGCAGCAGGAGGAGGCGGAAGAGCGGGTGGAAGGGGAGGGCCAGCGCAATGGGCGGCAGAGCTGCGTGATTGCTTGAAGCGAGCGGGCGGCAAGGGGATGCATCCTCAGCGTTGTTGCTGGTTGATTGACTGCACAGAGCGACTGTGCCTGTGATTGAACAGCTGGTTTGACACAGCCTGGAGGGAGCGGGAGCGACCCCGCTGCTGCTGCCGCTGTGCTACCGCCGCCGCCGCCGCCGCCATCCGCCACCCGCAAAGCCGGAGCGGGGCAGTCCGGCGTGACCTGTCGATCTGAAATGCACGCAGCAAGGCGCAAACACCAGCTTGCAAGGCCGCGCCAGGCGGTCGACCCACCGCTACCCACACAACCAAGCTGGCGTCCCCAAGCAGCCCATTGCACTTGCACACCTCGAGTGGTGCTGCCCGCACCCCGCCCGCCGCGGCTGAGACCGTACCCATAAACCCCTTGATCCCGCCGCCGCGTGCCGCCGGCAGCCTGCCGCCGCTCCCACCTGTCCAATCATACTTACCTGATCCGGGTGTAAGGGCGATCATGCAGGCCTTTCACCATCCGGGCGCGGTCTAGGCCTTGCACTCTGCCAGACCCCCC
>VFQQ010001787.1_pt1 | contig 27828 bp, 50 predicted proteins | sample 3512341 | NCBI WGS metagenome assembly VFQQ01 (sample SAMN10412373, study PRJNA504923) | tailings metagenome | isolation source: Relicate 2 Philex TSF1 revegetated site | place: Philippines: Tuba, Benguet | collected 2017-08-29
GGGCCATGACGGTGCGAGCCAGATGTTGGATCACGGCGTCAAGTTGGTGGCCTGCCTGCCTGCTTGCATGTCGGGCAGCGCATCATTAGCGGCCCCTCTCCTGCTCTGCCCACTGCCTAAGCAGTCTGCCGTGCTTCTGCTTCGTGCTGTGGCCCGCTTTGAATACTCCTGCACCGCTTGATGTGTCTGCATTCAGGGTTTGCTTGGTCTGAACCGACACTCGTGACGTTTCCTCCCCTACCTCTCCTCTCCTCCTCATCCTCCTACAACATGGCTGCTGCAGACCGTCATGTTTGTGGCGATGAGCTTCTGCCTGCCGCTGGCCTTTTGGACGGAGCGGCGGGAGCGGCGGCGCGCTGCCAAAGCGGCAGCTGCTGCTGCCAACGGCGATGCCTCGGAGCCGCTGCTGGGTGATGGGGTGAGCTGCGGGAGGCGGGTGCACGCTGGTTGGGCAGCCGTAGCGTGCAGCAGCATTTGAACCGAACATATGACTACTCTACATGCATGCTTGAGGTGCGATTATGCCCAGCTGCGGCAGATGCCTAGTCAGCACTGACTGACGCACCCAGCTCGTCACCATGTACCCTGCCAGGCCACCCCTGCGGGCCCCAAGCACAGCGAGCTGGCTCAGGCGCTCATGCTGTTCATCCCCACCGCCTTTGACCTGATTGCCACTGTGCTCATGAATGTGGGACTGCTGTCAGGTGAGCTGGGCAGTGAGCGGTGCGCTGCGGATGATGGATGCTCAGGGCAAGTCTGTCGTCACTGTCCTTTGCTGACTGACACTCGCTCAACTGTCCTTGGCCGCTAGTTGTGCCTGCCTGCCACTTCTGCCACCCTAGCCCACCTGCAAACAGCACCCAACACTCACCCATGCCCGCAGTGACGGCATCTGTGTACCAAATGATGCGTGGCGCCGAAATGCTGTTTGCCGCCCTCTTTGCCGTCATCTTCCTGCGCCGCTCGCTCAACCGCTGGCACTACGGCGGCATTGCCTGCTGCGTGCTGGGCATCACGCTGGTCGGCGTCAGCAGCATGCTGTCGGGTGAGCGGAGGTTGCAGCATGGACAGGCTTGCTGCAGATGGTGGCGGCATCCATTTGAAGTATAGAACATGCCACGCTGCAACCGCCCGTGCTATGCCAGTCAGGGTTGCCCATGCCAGTGCTGTCTTTCTCCGCTGTGCTGCAGGCGAGGGCAGCGCGAGCCACGAGGTGTCGCCGCGCGCCATGCTCATCGGCATGGGCCTCATCATCGCCAGGTCAGCGCAGCACGCGCAGCGCCGCTGGTCATGTGCTGTCTGTGGCTACACCATGCATGGCCCAGATGCACGCTAGCACCAAACGCTTGCTCGCGTCAAATAACTAACCAGTGTGCTTGCCTGCTGCCCTCCCCCTGCCCTCCCCCCTGCCCTCCCCCACCTGCAGCCAGTGCGTGCAGGCGGCTCAGATCACGTTTGAGGACTTCTTCATGGCAGACCTGGCCATCCCGCCCCTCAAAATCGTGGGATATGAGGGCGTGCTGGGCGCCGCCACCATGCTGCTCCTGGTGCTGCCCGTGGTGCAGCGCCTGCCGGGCGCCGACGGCCAGGGCCTGCATGAGGACTCGGTGGACACGTGGCATGTGAGGCGGGGTGGGGGCTGTGTGAGGAGAGTGGAGCGCGCAGTGCAACTGCGGGGCTGCGTGCCTGTGGGGAAGAGAGCACAGCATGGATGGCAGGTGGCAGTTGTGGCTGGTGACAGTAGGTTATCGGACCAGACATGGGTTGGCTGTTCTAGGCCACAGTGCTGCACCGCTCCAACCCATTCCCGCCCTCCTGGCCGCCCTCCCCAGATGATCACCCACTCCAGGGTGATTGCGGGTGTGCTGGTGGTGGACGCCACCGCCCTGCTCATGTACAACGTGTCGGGCATGTGCGTGACGGGCCACCTGGGCGCGGTGTTCAGGTGAGCCTGCGGGCGTATTGGTGGGGGGGTGGCAGAGGAGGGACCAGTGCAACTCATGCGGGCAGGCAGGGCAGAGAGCAAACCGCCAGTCGCGCACCCGCTCTTCACAGATTTATGGGTGCGTCCTGCTGCCGCCCTGCTGCGCAGGACGGTGCTGGAGACGATGCGCACGCTGTTTGTGTGGCTGGTGGACCTGGTGAGGCCCTGGCGGGCGGCTGCTTGGAATGCTTCACTTGCCCCCGCACGAAGCAGCACCAACTGTAGTCAACCGGCAGCTGCTGCGGAACAGCCGCCTGGTTGGTTGATTGCCGACAGGCAATTCGCACCCTTTGTGCAGCTGGCCTGTGCCTGCGTGGTCGCCTGGCTCCTGTTCCGCACCGCTCCCGCTGCCACCTAAAATGCACCCCACCTGCCTGTCTGCAGGTGCTGTTCTACACACCGCTGGGGCTGGGCAAGCTGGGCGAGAGCTGGAGCGTGTACAGCTGGATCCAGGCCGCAGGGTGAGGGGCAGGGTGAGGGGGCATGCCTCGCGCTGTAGCATTGGTGCTGGTGTTGGATCATGCCCCTGTAGCCCGAAAAGCAGCTTCATGTCGACCTTCATGCCCTTTCCAATGTGCACGCGCTGCGCTCCCTCAGCAATGTTCACCGCCGTGCCTGCACCCCCACCGCCTCCCCTCCCGCCGCAGCTTTGTGGTGCTGGTCACGGGCACCGTGGTGTACGGCAAGGGAGACGAGCGGGCGGTGGCCGAGGAGATTGCAGAGGGGCACTACAATGCGGATGTGGAGGAGCCGGTGGCAAGCGCGGCGCCGCACCTGCCCACAGTTGGGTCCAGCGGTGCAATGGGCATCCCTGCCGCGGCGGCGGCCGGACCCAGCGGCATCGCTTCTGGCAGCATCCCCATCGCCACCAGCCTGGGCGGCAGCCTGAAGAGCACCCAGAACATCGGCGCCTTCTCGGGCAGCCTCAGCCGCTCCCTCATGCGGCAGCGCTTTACTCCGCCGCCCCGCGCGCTGGCGCCGTAGGCCCAGAGGCGGCACGCTGTGGCTGCCGGCATGCTGCACAGGCACTTCGTCTGCCCACACTATGCGGTTGTTTCTTCTGCCCTCTCTTGCCCATGCTGCTGTTTTTGCCAAGTACATGGCGCCCCTCTACCCCCCGTCCACAACCAATTGTCGACCCATCTCTTACTTCTTCATGCGTTTGCCTGCGAGCGTTGCATGGCCATGAACGAGCGCCGAGAAACCTTGTAACTCTGTCCAGCCAGTATGCCTGCTGCAGCGCTGCCGAGGAGCCATGACGACCTACACATGCCCCCAATGGTGCTGCAAAACAAAATTCACAGCCGGGTGCATGCCGGCCCATGACGACGCTGGGTGGAAAGCGCCCGCACCGACGGCAGCCGGCCTCACCCTTCTGCTTCCTCCCCAATCTGGACGCCTCCCTCTGTGCCTGATCCTCGTCTGTGAGGCAGCACCGCAATGCCCCGCTGCCCCCACGTTGTCCTGCTCGCGCTCGGGCTCGTAGCTGCTGCGGCCCTGCAGGCCACTGCCCAGCAGGCCCAGCCGCAGCCCCTGGGTGACTGGACAACAGGCAACGCCACCAGCTACGCAGCGCTGGGGGTGAGTGATCGAAGTGGCCCGCCAGCAGCCTCAGGGCAGGTTTAGTGTTTCCCTGAGGACCAGGCAGGCGCCGGGATGCCAGGGAGAGGGGAGGGCTGCTGGCTGCCGCCCGGCTCCCGGCGCCGCGGCGGCCGACGTCAAGGGCGGGAGCCGCCGCCGCCTCCATGCGGTGAGCCAGCCGAACAGAACAGCTGGGCTAGTGCACCTTGGACGCGGCCGCCACAGCTCATCTGCCACCCACCTTGCTGCCCGCGCGCAGGCCCTGTCAAATGGCACCTCCCCAAGCAACACGTCAGCGCTGCAGCTGGGCACCTGCGGTTTTGCCGTGGACCGCACATACAGAAGCTGGCCCGGAATCAACACCGGAGGTGGGTGCAGCTGCAAAAGTGGTCATTTGCGCACGCTAGCAGCAGCGGCTGCCTTGGGGTGCCTTGCGCTTGCATGTGTGGGTAAATTCTGTCCCTGCCATGCTGCCCATTCCATGCCAATGTGCACCGCCTGACCTGCCCCTGAAAAATTGCAGCGCTGAGCCCCAGCAACCCCTCTGTCCAAGAGCTGTCCATGAGTGGCTGCGGCGCCTGCATTGAGGTGCAGTGCGGCCAGGGCAACGGCACGTTGGCGCAGGTGCGCAGCCGGGTGCTCGGGGGCAGGGCTGGTGGGCTGTCCGCAGCGGTAAGCTTTGCATGCACCCATGCACCGCAAGCGGCCATTTCTGTCTGCCTGCTCATGGCTGTTGACCTCGCCCCTTCCCGACACCCGCGTAGTCCCCCTGTATCGCGGGCGCCGGCGGCAACCGCAGCAGCGTTGTGATCACGGTTCAGGACAGCTGCCCCGGCTGCCTGGCCGGCCAGCTGGCGCTGCACCCGCTGGCCTTTGCCCGCCTGGCCAACCTGAGCCGCAACGCCATCCCCGTGCGCTACCGCCAGGCAAGGAGTGGTGGTGTAATGTGGCACTGGAAAGAACTCACGTGGCCTGTGCAAGGTTCAGAATAAGCATGCATCCACATTCCCAGTTAGGAAAGGTGTCCTTGCTTATGCAGCCCTCCCAGCTGCCTGCCACCGCCCTCCCTGCAGGTGGCATGTGAGCCTCCGGAGAACATTCAGGTGGTGGTGGAGGCGTATCGACTGGGCGGGGAAGGCTGGCTGCGCCTCCACCTGGAGCAGGTGAGGCGGCTTTGTGGTCCTGCTGGGCATGCTGATGGCCGTGCCTAGCATGCTTGTCTCTCGGCCACCGCGGCCGGCACAGCGGGTGGCAAGCTGCGCATGGACTTTGCACCGCTTGCTTTCCCAAAAGATGGCTCCCGGCGTGCAGCGTTATGACTGTTCAGCTGCTCGTCCCATCTGCAGGTGGGCGGCAGTGGCGGTGTTCAGTCTCTATGGATGCGCAGCAGCCCCTCAGAGGGCTCGACAACTGCCACGGATGCCACCCAGGCGGGGCTGCAGTCGCAGTGGCGCCAGCTCAACAACCTCAACGGCACCGCCGCCTGGGAGCTGAGGTGTGGGGCGGATTGGAAAAATGGCACAAAGCTCTGGACCATGTCACCATTCTGTGGCCATGCATTGCATAAGGCACATGCTGCTCGTCTGCTCAACATGACGTTGGCTTGGCCGCTCCAATCTCCTCCCCCGTGTGCCTGCAGCGGTGTGCCCAAGCCGCCGCTGGACCTGCTCATCTACCCCGACATGGGGCGCCCGCTGCTGGCCACGTGAGAGCTTGAATGCATTGCTTGCGCTGGTTATCTGCAGTTAGTTTTGTCTCGGGGGTCTGTGTTTGCAGGTGCAGCACACACACAACTAGCAGTCAGTTGTGCCTGCCTTGCTGTTTCATCCCTGGTGCCGCAGGGCCGTCATACCCACCGCTGGTGCCACCGGCACTTTCCCCACCGACGTGCAACTCAAAGTGCCAGAGGGCTTCAATGCCAGCAAGCCTGCAGCCAGCCAGCAGCCCGAGGCTGACTTGGCAGGATCACCGGCCTCCGAGCTGCCGGCTGGAGTGCAGTCGGCAGCTTTGCCCGCAGTAGAGGCCATCCCTGCTGGCACGGTGCCTGCCGCAGTGCCTCAACCTGCCTCCGAGGCGCCCGCAGCTGAGGCCTCCGGCATGCCCGCAGCTGTGGCAGCCCAGCCCTCCCCTGCTGCTCCACCGGCCTCGCCGCCTCCGGCTCCGGCACCAGCAGACCCGGCTGCAGCCGGCAGCGTGCCTGACAACAGCTCAACCCCAGTAGTGGGTATTGCCGTTGGTGCAGGCGTGGGCTCGGCCGTGGTGCTCGGCCTAGCAGCCTTTGTGTGGCTTGCAGCTGCAAGGCGCCGCAAGCGGCGGCAGGCGGCTGCAGCTGCCGGCAGCTCCTCATCTGGCAAGCCCAGCAGCCAGGAGTTTGAGGCAATGGGCCACCCGGGAGGCTACCATGCAGGGCAGCTTCAGCTGGCGCCAGCAGCAGCAGCGGCAGCGGTGGCAGCAGCGCAGCCTGTCTGGGACGATGGCAGCAACTCTTACCAGCTGGCTGCTAGCCTACCTGTGGGCCGCCCGCCGCTGCCGCCCAGCCGCCAGGGCGCAGGCTCGGTGCAGCAGCAGTATGCGCCCCCTGCATATGGCGGGTGAGCAGGGTTTGCATGCTGCTCAGCGCAGGTCGAGGGTGGGGCACCTGCAGTGTGTGACTCATGCCTCGTTTGCTGAGCCCTTAGTGATGCAATGCCCACCGACAAATGTCTGCAGGGTGCATGGTGGCGCCGACTTGCTGTCCACCTTTGGTGACCGCGGCCTCATGTTTGCCCTCGATCAGGGCGGCACCAGCTACCGCGGCACCTCCCAGGCAAGCTCTTGCTCTGTTGTGCCGGCGGCACGTCATATAGCCGTGCTCAGTTGCACTGTGCAGTTGCGTGCCTAAGGTTTGCTGAGCTCCCACCTGAGCAAGCGCTCCTCCGCTACATCCCCCCTCATCATCTGCAGCTGCTGGATTCTCTGGCCTCCACCTACGATGAAGACCGACTGGCGCTGCATCAGCAGGCAGCCTCCCTGCAGCACCACGACCCCTACGCCTTCACCGCCGCAGCGCCAGTAGGCCAAACCTTCGTGCACGGCTCCCTTGCTCCCTTTGCTGCCTACGGCGCACAGCTGCAGCATGGCTACGGCTCGGCCTCCCTGCCGCCCCGCCCGCCAATCGCCACGCGCCCCAGCAGCAGCATTGCCTTTGGCGCCCAGGGCAGTGTGTTGGGGGGCGGCCCGCCGCTGCTGCCGCGTCCGGCGACCAGCGGGGCTGTGTATCGCTCCACATCGGAGTGGGGCCAGCTGACTGCCACTCAGAAGGAGGCAGCCCAGGTGAGCCTCAGCGTTTTGCATGATTGCCGGCTGTGCATGGGACCTTGAGGAATGTCGACAGTTGGGTGCATTGTAGTTCTGTTGTCTTGCTGAGCAACAGCAGCAGGCTTGTTCGCAGCACAAGCACTTTGAGCGATACAGGTGTTCCACACGGGCGGCATCCTCACCTCCCATCCTGCTCCCCTGCCATCGCAGCGTGACCTCATGGGCACGCTGCATGAGGACGAAATGTTCACATCCACGTCCGAGGCGGCCGGCGGCATGCCTTCCACCCACCAGCTGTCAGCTGGCCTGCCGATCTCCCGCCTCTCCGGGGCTGCCCACTCCCCGGCGCTCTCGCTTGACTCTTTGCGTTCAGCGGTACACAGGGGCGGCAGTGCCCGCCCGCCCACCCAAGCTATTGCGGTGCCCATGCCCGCTTCCCCTGGGGCAGTAGCACAGCAGGGCGATGAGCCGCTGTCGGCGTGGTGGGGAGCCGAGGCACAGCCGCCCTACCACCAGGAGCAGCCGCTGTGGGGCCCTGGTGATGCTGTGGAGACGCCCCAGCCGGCTGTGCAGCACTCGCTGCTGTCACAGGGTCTGCAGGAGGCGGGCCCGGCTTTAGGCGTGCACGACAGCGGTGGTGTGGGTGGTGGCGGCCTTCTGCGGGGCGGTAGCGGAGGATTTGCCCCGTTCGACATGAAGAGGTCTCCCGAGAAGTTGGAGACCGCATTGGCCTCGCCGCCCGCCGGCAGCAGCCTTCCGGGCGGGCAGTTTGGGGGAGAGAGGTGAGCAGGTGAGGCCCAGGTCTGGGCGAGCATGGTGGGGCAGGTGGGGCAGGGTATCGGTTAGCTGGTCCTGCTGGTAAGGTGTGCTTCATGCATCCTGCAGCATGCATTGAGTTGGCTGACCCCTGCTCTCCTGCTCCCCCCCTGCTGCCCCTCCCGCTTTTTCAGCTTTTCCTCTGAGATGCGCCCTCCGCTAGGGGCCGTGCCCTTCCATATCAAGCACGCCCTGCCCGCAGCCACCCCACCCAGCCAGCCGCAGACCATCCTTGGCGAGCCGGCAGCAGGCCAGAGCGCCAGCCGCACCAGCCGCCCCTTCCATCTAGACGCCTTCCTCGTCTCATCAGACTCCTTCAGTAGCACCGGCAACCCCGCGCTGATCACCCGCGACAGCGTGGACATGCCCGCTGGAGCCACGTATGGCAGCGTCAGTGCCTACCAGGCGCGCGCGCCGAGCCTGGCCACCAGGTTTGCCGAGGCGCGGCGTGCGGCTGCGGCAGGCCGCCGATGATATCCCCCAATAGCCAGTGGTTGAGCCACAGCCACAGCTAGCCAGCAAATGTGTCCAACTAGCAGTGCTTCTTCTGCCCTTGCAAATTCAATCTGCCTGCGTGAACATGCTTGTGACTCCGTGCCACCTGCCTGCAATCTACATCCTGCTTTTGCAACCCACAGCCTGCTTTTGCACAAGTGTTTCAGTGTACATACCAAATCCGTTGGCTGCTCAGCCATCATCAAAGTGCAAGGTGGCACAGGGGATTATGGGTTGTAACTTTTTTCCATCTGTTTGTAACCATGTTCTAAATGGGGCGGTGACACTGTGAAGCCCAGCTACAGGTCGGCCAGGTGCTGAGCCTTCTGAGCCAGCTCCTCCAGGCTCATCGTCTTCTTGCTCTTCACCGCCGGGTGCTGGTCCTGGCGGCCGCCCGCCGCCACCCAGCGCTCCCACTCCTTGCGGTGCCGCATGTACAGCAGCAGGGCGGCCCGCTGCGGGGACGGGGCGGGTAAACATCAGGTGGTTGAGCTACGTCAAGCCACGGCTGCGCATGCATCCCGCCCGACTGAAGATGAGCGTGGCAGCTTCCCATCCCGCCCTTGCAAATGTCATGGCATAGCCCAAAGCAGCCACCCAGGCCCCAGCCCGCAGCAGCGCACCGCATCGTCCACAGGGCTGTGCTCCCCCTCCTGGATGGTCAGCCCCAGCTGCTCCGCCGCCAGGTGGCGCAGCGCGCGCGGCTTGAGCTTCCCCGTCCGCGGCTGCTCCCGCATCAGCGGCGGGTAGCGCGACGTGTCCCGCACATCCTTGCGCTTGTGGCTCAGCAGCAGCGCCTGCAGGGAGGGGTAAGGGCCGGATCGGGCCGATGGACAATGTTGCGCACAAAGATGTGTGTTGCGGCTGTTTGACACGACAAGCACTTCCCCTGCCCATTCGACAGCGCCTGCCCCACCGCAGCATGCCCAGCATGCCCTGGGTGCGCCGCCCCACCTCCAGATCGTTGGCGATGGCATGCCCCACCACGATGCGCCCCTTGAGCAGATCTGCCACCTGGCGCTGCACCTCCTCAAACGGGGCCGCGTCCCGCAGGTTGGACGGCCGGATGCCTGGGCGCACCAGGGGGCAGGGGCGATGGTACACCGGTGAGTGAGGCAGAGCAGCTTGAGGGGGGCTTGTGTGAGCACCTTATTCTCAACACTCAAAATGCTGTTTTGGCTGTCCTGTCCACCCCTCCTGCTGTTGCCAAGCCCAGCTGTTGCTCCACATCACAACTTGAGCTGGTGTCGCGCCTCACCGCTGACTTTGGTGCGGAAGTCGGTCACCTTCTCCTTGGGCCGCACGTACCGGTCCAGCAGCACGTTGCCCGCGCTGTTCACGATGCACACCCTGCGCGGGGAGGGAGGGGCGGCACAAGGGCTATGATATGCAATTATCCAGGGATTCCCCAGCCTGGCATGAATGGATTGCATGCTGGTGCGTCCCTGCATGTCAAGCCTTCTGCGCAAGCCAGTGCTCACCGAGCCAGCGCTGACTGCTCGCCACCAGGCCCCACACCAACCATCTCGCAATCTATCGCCAGCACCTGCAGGTGGAAAGGCATGCAGCTCTTTTCATCAGCAGACATGCAGGTTGCTCCTCATGCATCAAGTGTGCGCGTCTCTCCTAGCGGACAGCATCACTCAAGTCGGGCCAACTGTGGTGATGTGCCCCACACAGCCCACCTTGGTAGGTCCAGTGTCGCTGCCAGTGCTTGTGGGGCGGTTGGCCGGCGCAGCTGGCTGTGCTTCGGCCCCACTTGCCGCCTCGGCTTTCCGCTTCTTCTGCCAATGTGGCCGTGCTGCCTGCTGCTGCTGCTTGGCGGCGTCCATTGCTGCTTTGAGCGCCGCCCTGCACCAGGTGGCACAGGTGGTGCCAAACAATGAGCATGCTACGACCTTGCTTGCAGCATCCAATGCAAGGCCACTGCCCACCACCCCCACTGCAGCGTGCCCACCACCGCTCACCAGTTGCTAGTGGCTGCTGCTGCCGCTGCGGCGGGCGCAGCTCCTGGTTTGGGAGCCGCCACTACCACTGTAGGCACAGCTGGCAGCACTAGCTGTTGTTGCTGCCGCTGCTGCTGCCGCTGCAGCTTCCGCTGCTTCTTGGACATCGGCTGGCTGCCATCCGCAGGCGGTGGCGTTGGGCCGTTTGCAGGCGCCACCGCAGCAGCAGGCGCCGCCGGCTCAACTGCCACATCCCCGGCCCCAGCTGAGACGTCCTGCTGCTGCCTGAACTTGTTCTTGTTCTTCTTCTTCTTGCCACCACCCGTCTGCTCAGTTGATTGTGCTTCGGCGGCAGTTTCCGGCTGCAGCTCAGGCGCTGGCTCCGGCAGCTTGGGCTTGAACTTGTTGCCCTGCGGTGGATGTGATGGTTGTTGCGGTCGGTGTGCGGTGTGCTAGGCGTGCTTCCTTGTTGACTGTATTGCACTCGCTGCGCGTAACTGGCCAAGCATAGTGAGACTGCCGCATGCCAATCCTGCCCTCACCTTGACGTGCGGCATGCTGGAGGTCAGTCCAACAGGCTAATCTACTGCCCGCCCGGCTGGCGGCCCGCTGCAGCCTGCTGCGCAAGCTTCGCCTCTTCCAGCTGCTGCTGCAACCGCTCCAAAGCCTCGCGCCGGTCGGTCAGGAGCAGCAGCTCGCCCCGCTTCTGATACACGGCCTGCGCATGGGCAAACCAAGGTCGGCAAAATGCTCAGCTGTCACGTATCACAGCTTGCACGTATCACAGCTTCTGTCCAATGACAGTCTCCAGTGACACCTCAGAGACTTACCCTGTCCGGCTTCAGGCTCAGCAGCTCGTTGCGGGCAACTTCGAGCACCCGAGTGTTCTGCAGCGGCAGAGTGGCGGCAGGCGGCGGCGGCGGTCAGTGGCAGGAGCAAGCGCATGCATGTGCGCTTCCAACAGGACCAGTGGACGTGTGTGAACATATGGAACGAGCGGCAGCCACAGAGGGCAGGGCAGGAGACAGGACGGGGGAAGCGCCTGCTCGCTGGCGCACCTGGGCGGCCGGTGGCTTGCTCTGCTGCATATGTAGCAGTCCCGATTTCGCTTAATATGCCGGAGGGGGGCTTGGGCCCTCTCTCCTCCCTGCATGGGCGCATTTGCAAGGCAGCCCTCCGCTGTGATTGTTTGTGGGCTGGCGGAAGGGCTGGTGCTTATCCTACTGCCTTACGGTCTCCCCGAGGCGGCGGCAGCCTGAACGAGACTCTCAGCCCAGTTACCCCTGGGGGCCGCGCCCCGGCTGCAACTGACCCTGATCGCTCCGGTAGCGACTGGCAGAGCTTGATCAAAGCCGCAGGGAGCCGGAGAGCCGGCCTGGTCAGCTGCTGCTCCTACCCGCCACCGCCACCTGCCGCCGCTAGCTGCTCCGCCTGTCCGTTCTACCAAGCAAGGCCAAGTAGCCCTCGTTGTGAACATCCCTTGCACAATTGCTACATCCTGTTGTCACATGCCCACAGGCAGCCCGCCGCCATGCGGGCCTCCGTGCTGGATGACTTGGGGGAGGAGGTGACGGGCATCGTCTCGCCCGTGTCCATTTGCATGGCGCTCACCGTGGCACTCGTGAGTAGAGTTGGTCCTGCCGGTGTTAACCTGCAGTACGAAGGGTCTCCCAGGATAGCGCAGCCACGCAGCTCGCCTCTCAGCAATGCTCACGTACCTTCCATTCGCCCTGATGCAGGTGAGGATTCTGAACCCGGAGGGCGAGTCCAACTCGGGCGCCGTCTTCCTGGCCTCTGCCTACTACAATGAGGAGGTATGTACGTTGTGCAGCGTCCACTGCTGCGAGTTGCCTGCTGGGGGCGCAGCCAGTGGGTGCTGCCTGTTTGCTTGTCGGCCCCGGGCTGACGCCCTCCCTGCCCGCCGCCTCATGCCCCAGGAGGGCGACAGCACCAGCAAGAAGCTGAGCGGCGCGCTGCTCAACGCGCTCATCTTCATTGCTGTGGTGGCGGTCATGACGTTTGTGCTCGTGCTTCTTTTCAAGTATGGCTGCGTGAAGCTCATCTACGCGTACATGGGCTTTGCCGGCTTCTCCATCTTCTTTGTGCTGGCCGGCGTGATCGCGCTGGAGCTGCTGCAGAAGTGGGACGTGCACACGGGTGCGGGTGGGGTGGGGAGGGGGTTGCCTATGCGTCAGGACTGGCGGCCTAGTTAGTTTCTGCTGTACGCCCTGCGAAGCTGACCAGCACCCGCCTGCTTTTCAACCCAACCCTGCAGACTTCATATCCTTCACCTACATATTATTCAATTTTGCGGTGGGTGCTGGCGGGCCGTGTTGCGGCCGTGTGCAGCACGTTCTCGCCGCGCATGTAGCACAACTGTGCCTACCACCCTTCTCCCAATGGCCCCTTTGCCGCAGATGGTGGGTGCGGTCACGCTCTTCTTCTTCCCCGCGCCCCTCATCTGGAAGCAAATCTATCTCATCATCACAGGTACAAACGCCAGTCAGGGAGAAACGCCGGTCTGGGAGCCTGCATGATGGACGAGGCAGCCAACCCGCGGTGGTGCATGCCCACTGTCCTTTGCTGCCGCATGAATGCCTCCATACTGCGCCTGCTCGCGTGCTGCCGCAGGCGTGGTCACTGCCTACGTGTTCACGTGGATACCGGAGTGGACAACTTGGATGCTGCTGGTTTTCATGGCCATTTATGATATCGTGGCGGTGCTGGTGCCGGGAGGGCCGCTCAAGATGCTGGTGGAGCTGGCTCAGGAGCGGGAGGAAACCATCCCTGCCCTGGTGTACGAGGCACGGCCGGTACGGCGGGACAACACGCAGGGCCGCCTGGCGGCACCGGCAGCGGCGGGCGAGGGGCAGGCGGCGGCAGTGGTGGCGGCGGCATCAGCCAGGACAGCAGCAGCAGCTGCTGCAGCACCCGTGCCGCAGACCATGGCGGCAGCGGGGCAACTGCAGCAAGGTGAGCGTGGGCGCTGGGTGGCGGTGTGGCAGGTGGCAGGCTGGTTCACAATAATCTGCAAGTCTTGCATTCGTGGTCATTGTTCGGTCCTGCTGATCTGCTTGCACTGCACTGCCTCCCCTCCACCCAGTAGAGCTGACTGTGCGGCCCGGCGGGGCGGCCGGCATCGGCCGCACGTCTGTGGCCAGCACCGTGTCGGCGGGCGGCAGCAGCGGGCCGGATGGCGAGGCTGCATCAGACACACCGCTCATACGTGCCCAGGAGGTGCAGCAGCAGCAGCAGCAGCCCGTGCTGGTGCGGCCACGCTCAGCAGCAGGGCAGCCAGCGGATGCAGCAGAGGCGGAGGCTGGGCAGCGCGGTGCCGCGCCTGGGTCGGGTGAGCTGGGCAGAAGGGCTGGGCGGATGCTGGCATTGAGGGCAGCTCCTGCGTGCTGCGATGAGGAAAGCTTGTTGTTGAGCTTGCATGCGAGCATGGTGAACTGAGTGTGCATTGCGCACTGCTGCTGTTTGTCTACCCGCAGGCCAGCACCAGGCACCTGGCGGCGGCGGCGAGGGGCAGGAGGAGGAGGAGGAGGACGGCGTGTTTGAGCTGCCCGAGGCCATCAAGCTGGGGCTTGGAGGTGAGGGGACAAGGAGGGCAGGCAGGACAGAGGCAAGACTTGCAGGTGCTGGGGGGACACGCAGCGGCTGAGTAAGGTTGTAGAATCAGCTCCTGCCTCTTTGCCTGACTGGCCGACCGCTCGCCCAACTCTCTGCCGCAGATTTCATTTTCTATTCGGTGCTTGTGGGCCGGGCCGCGATGTATGATTATCTCACAGTGTTTGCTTGTTTCTTGGCCATCATTGCGGGTGAGAGGCTAGGGTGAAATGCTCCTGGTTGGGCTGCTGTCTGCTGGACCTGGCTGGGAGCATGCTGGGGGCAGGGAGTGCAGCTTGGTGGTTTGCAGCGCCACACACAACTGGTTCTGCAACCCTAATCTGCCACGACTATTGCTCACTGCTGCCCCTCTCCTGCACCGTTTCTTCTCAGGCCTGGGCTGCACGCTGCTGTGGCTGGCGATGGCGCGCAAGGCGCTGCCCGCGCTGCCCATTTCGATTGCGCTGGCAGTGACTTTCTACTTTGTCAGCCGCTTTGTGCTGGAGCCCGTGCTGCTGCCACAAGTGCTGGAACTGATGTATTATTGAGCTTGTAGGCAGGAGAGACTTGCACTGTAAAAGAGAAGATGTAAAACAAGCAGAGCATACAGATCAAATGGATCGCGTGCAATCACGCAGTGGTGCCTCGCCACATCGCATGCGTTCTCATGCATCCTGGCCATCCGCCACCAGCGCAGTGGAGCTGCTGCGGCCGCTGGCGCTGCCATCAGTGAGGGCTGCTGCCGCCGCTGCTGCTGCTGCCTCCGGCAGGCCACGCTCCATGAAGCGGCGGAAGAGGCAGGTCAGGAGGTGGGCGTCCAAGGGGTCGTCAGCCAGCGACCGCCGGCTCTCCTCCGACTCCTCTGCTGTGAAAAAGCAGGAGTGGGAGATGCGATCAGCCGGGCTTGGCATCAAGAGCAGCAGCTGCCAACGTGCAAGCAGAGGCCCATGGTAGAGCTCGGCATTCAAGCCGGTGGATGGCCCCAGCAAAGCCCACCTGGGGACAGCCGGCCCGAGGCTGTGATGGCTGGCCAGATCTTCTCCAAAGTCTCCTCCCTGCTCAGCTCCACGTGGCCCTGCATTTCATTGGAAAGAATCAGTGAGCTGCCTGGTGTGGCCATCCCAACTTGGCCTGAAGCCCAGATGAAGTTGCACAGCCCACAAGCAGACCACAAGTGGCTTCCTCTCCTCACCTGCACCGCCAGCAAGTTGCCGGCTGTGTTCGAAAACATCTCCACCGGGGCCGTGGGACTGTGCGCCAGGACCACACAGCTGGGCGGCAGCTGCAGCACCTGGTCCCCGTGGCTCTGGATGATGCGTACGCTGCCAGAGCCGCCGCCGCTGCTGCCGCTGCCGCTGTTGCCATCACCGCTGCTGCTGTTGCCGCCGGTTGCAGCCGCATCCGCAGCGGCCAGCTGCATGGCTGCGCTGCTGCGCAGAGCTTCAGACAGCTGCACACTCTCGACTTTGAGGACAAATCCGCCATCTGGGTTCTTGCCCACCTGCCCGCCCAGCGCCTGAGCCATGACCTGCGCCCCAAAGCAGATGGCCAGGAAGCGGACGTGCGGGTGCGCAGGCACCGCCTGCCGCAGCCACTCCTCCAGCTCCCGGATCCAGCGGTGGTCTGCAGCAGGAGTGGGGTTGGGAGGCCAAAGCAGGTGGGCCTGCCATGGCTCCAGGGAGCCCAGCGGGCAGTGCGCTAGCGGAGCGTGGTGCAACCATGCGACATAAGCTCCCACACAATGCCGCCAAAGGCCTGGCTCCCTTCTGCACACAGGCTGTAAGCCTGTACAGCCAGGCCGTGCCCTTACCCTCGTAGGCCGAGTAGTGGCTGCCGCTGATGAGCACGCCATCCAGCTGCGCCAGGCTGTCCAGCGGCGGCAGCTGCGAGTCGAAGCAGCGGTAGTGCTGCCAGTCAGCGCCAGGCTGCAAGAGCGCCTCAGCAATCACTTCGTGACCTGCCCACTTGGCCGCATCCTCGCAGTCCTGCGGTGGGGCGTGCACAGGAGGTAGGTGCTGGTAGAGGATGGGCAGAGGCAGAGAGGTGCAGCGGGCCCATGGCGGCAGTGCTTGCACATGCCAATGCGTTGATATAATCTCACCAGGTAGGCAAACCGCATCGTTGCGCCGGCCTTGCTGCCAGCCTCACTGCTGGCTGCAGCGGCGGGGCGCAGGTTGCGAGCAGCTGCACGTTTGCTGGCGGCAGCGGCGGCGGCGCCGCCCCAGCTGCCTCTGAGCGCTAGGCGGTGCAGCTTGTTCAATTAGCGATCTGGCGCACAATTGATCCAGTAGAAGACGGCAGAGGTGGCTCAGGGCTGTGGCTACAAGTTGGTGCCGCTGGCACAGCGCACCGTGGGGCGCTGGGGTGACCGAGCTCGTTTACAGACGTGTGCCAGAGTGCAATTAGAAGCGCAAACCTGCGATCTGCGCCCCCAAACGGGGGTTGCAAGCATCTGAACAGCATGAGGCTCCTGCTCTGGCATTATTTTGCCACCCTGCACGCCTGTGAGTCGTGCGCTGCTCACCCCGTCTGATCACAAGCATCGCCATGGCCGCCCGCGCGCAATAACCCCAGTTTGGACTTCCAGTTCGCCCTCCGGCCGCCTGCTGCCGTTTGCAGCCATGCCGAATGGCGGTGCGACCGCTGAGACCGGCGTAGACCCGGCCGCTGAGCCAGCACGCCTGGCGCTGCCGCTGCCGCCGCCGCCGCCAGACGTGCTGCCGTCAGAGCGCGATGGACTGCTGGGGGAGCACGCCCCGCGCTCCTGCTCGCCCTTCCACGCCCTGGAGATCCAGAGCGATGAGGGCAGCAGCTACGAGCCGCACCCCAAGGCCGTGCTGGCGGCGGGCCCTGCCGCCACCGACCCAACCGAACGGCTCCTGCCGGCCAAGCGGCCAGAGGGCGAGGCCGAGGTGCTGCCCGGCGGACTGAGCCGCCGCGAGCGCCTGCGCATGGTCATTCTGTTCAGCGTGACCGCAGCCTTCCTGTATGCCGGTGCGTCATGCTGGGTGGCAGAGCGATGCACTGACATGGTGCTGCTTGTGGGCATGCGCGTGTGCTGCTTACTGCACCGCCCTGGCGCGGCGCACTTCACTGCTCCGTTCCCGGTGGTTTGCTGCAGACCAAAACCTGATGGCGCCCAACCTGACGGCCATTGCAGAAGGTACGCAGCATGCCCAGCCTGCCTGCCAGCATGTCCCGCTGCATGCACAGCTCACCCACTCCTATTACATGTCGCCAATCGCACGTGGAGCTCACCCACTCTCTTTGCCACCACCTGCAGACTTTGGGTTTGACGAGCAGCAGCGGGATCGCATGCTGGGCGGCGCTATTGCAGCTGCCTTCTATATGGTGGGCGCCCCAGCAGCTCTTCTCTTCGGCTGGTGAGCATGCATGACATCCCACCCCTGGGCAGGATAAGAGTTGCAAGTTGCGTCTACGCGGGCTGCCCGGCAGCCGGCAGCCGTGGGGGTTGCGGTCCTGCTGCCTCATCGCCCTTGCCCCCTTGCCTTCCGGCTCATTGGTTGATGCTGCCGCCCCTGCAGGCTGTCGGACCGTGTGAACCGCAAGCGCCTGCTGTTTGCCGCTGTGGTGCTGGGTGAGCAGCCAAAGGGTGCATTTAGAAGCAGAGCTGGGTTGGACGGCCAACGGCTCCATGCCTGCCAGTTGTCGCCTGCACGCAGCTATGCTGACAAGCCACGGTCGTTGTGTTTCTTGCCGCAGGCGAGGGGCCGTGCATGCTGACCATTTTTGTGACAAACTACTGGCAGCTCTTTACGCTGCGCCTGCTCACCGGCATCGCGCTGGGAGGTGCGCCGGGAGCGCTGGGCCAGCACAGTCCTTGCACTGATGCGCCAGTGCTGCTGGTCTGGTTGGTCAGTTTGGCGCAGGTGGTGTTCCCCCAGAACAGCCGCCAGTGAGAATGAGTTGCTGCTGCTCCACCGCTGCAGGCGCGCTGCCCGTGGTGTTCTCGCTGCTGGGCGACCTGTACGACACCTCGCGCCGCGCCGGCGTGTCCAGCATGGTGCAGGCAAGTTGTGCAGTGCAAACTGTGCTGGTGGCTGCTACAGCTGCAAAGGACGGCGGCCAGAGCGCGCGCTGGTCATGCTGCAGTTGCATTCAATATGGAACGTCCCACCCTGCTGCCCCGCCTCCCTGCAGCTGGCCACCGGCATTGGGCTGGCGTGCGGCCAGGGCATTGCCGGCTTTGTGGGCCCCGCCTGGGGCTGGCGCTGGCCCTTCGTCATCGTCAGCGTGCCCGCCGTGGCAGGTGGGCTGCCTTGCCCGTCATGCTGAGCATGTGCGGGTAGATGGGCCTGCTGATGGGCTGGTGGCCTGACAGCGCACGCCTGGCCTGACCATCTCTTGCCCCACCAACACCTGCGCAGCGGCGTGCCTCATGCTGTACACGTGCCACGAGCCCAAGCGCGGCGGCACCGAGGCGGCGCTGCAGGCGCAGTTCCAGGCAAGCCGCGAGGCTGCTGCTGTTTCACATGTGCAACGTTCGGTGGAGTGCTATCGATTGTTGCGGCCTCTTCCCAGATCTGCTTCTCAGCATGATACATGCCATGATACATGCGCATTGCATGCCCCAATGCTGCAGGAGCACTCGCTGTTTTCTTACAACGAGCAGCTGACGTGGCGCAAGCTGGGCCGCCTGCTGTTGATACCCACAAACGTGCTGGTCATCAGCCAGGTGCGCTGCTGCAGAGCAGGGCCGGAGCGGGTGGCAGCATGATGATGCATGTAGCAGCTGCTCCAGGCCGATGGCAGCTCAGCCATCTGCTTGACCAAATTGGCTAGACCACATGCACCCACCACACACTGCCCTCCTGCCCTGCAGGGCCTGTTCGGTTGCCTGCCCTGGGGCATGATCCTGACGTACCTGAACGACTACCTGTCCCAGAACAAGGGCCTACGCATCCAGACAGCCACCCTGGTGGGTGGGCGGCAGGGCCGCAAGTCAGAAGCTTCAAACCCTAATCGCTGTGCCGCATGCTTTGTGGAATTGTGTGCATGTCTTTTTTTCCCATGCCCCCAATTCGTCACCTGGCCAACCCTCTCCCTTTTCTCCCCCCATTTCTCCCACCCCAGGTCCTGCTCATTCTGGGCATCGGCGGCGCTGTGGGCGTGCTGGGCGGCGGCTGGGTGGGGCAGTGGTGCTACAACCGCCGCAAGTGGAGCATGCCTGTCTTCATCGGTGAGGGCGGGGGCGGGGCGTCTTGTGCAGCTTGGGTGCGCTGCCTGTTGCCGGGTTGCACACAGCGCATATACATTGTGTGCTGATGGGCACGTATGAAGGATCTGTAAGTTCATGCCATCAGCATCCGGCCAACTTGCTTTGTGCCGCAGGTATCTGCACCGTGCTGGGCACGCTGCCCATGCTGTGGCTGGTCAACGCCAACGTGGCGGCAATGCCGGCGCTGACTGTCATCTTTGCCTTCCTGTCGGGCGCGCTCAGCGGCACCGTGGGGCCCAACATGAGGTGCGGCGGCACGGTGTCAAGGAGCGGTTGGGTCCCCTGGCTGCATGAGGCCTTGGCAGGCAGGCAGCTGAGTGATGGCATTCACTGTCCATTTGTTGCCGTCAAGCTCCTGCCTCCTGCACACCATGCTGCCAAAGCACCGTTGAAGCCCAGCCGCTGCTTGCCATCCACACTCCCGCAGGGCCATGATGCTGAACGTGAACGAGCCCGAGACGCGCGGCATCGCGCTTGCGCTGCAGGTGCGTTGCATGGAGTGCTGCGTACGGCAAGAACGTGCGTGACTGCTCTTGCAGCTGCAAGCCCTGGCCGACAGGGGCAAGCTGCATCCTGTGCAGGCTAATGCCCTGCTGATGCCATGCTGAAGGAGTGTCAGGAGTGTCGGCTTCCCTTGCACAGCACTGGATGTAATGCTTGCTTTGCTTGCTTTATTACCTGCAGACCATGCTTGATGACCTGGGCAAGGGGCTGGTGAGTGCACACGGTTTGCAGGGCGCCTGCTGCGCCATGCCGGTTTGTATGGTCGCCATGTGCATGCATGCAAGCGAATCTCGCTGTGGCCAGCACGCCGGCATGCTGCTGCTGCCAACACCAACAGCATGCAATGCCGACTCCAGCATTGGCGTGTGCAGGTCGGTGCACAGCGCCCCCAGGTCCTCACACCCTGCCCCCTCTCCCTCCCCTCTCCCTCCCTTTAATGCCCCCCAGGGCCCCGTGTTTGTGGCCTTCTTCATCGAGCGCCTGGGCCGCACCGGAGCCTTCAACCTGTCCACCCTGGGCTGGGTGCCCTGCGGACTGCTGCTGTTGGGCACAGGTGCGCCGGGGCTGCCTGGGCAGTGCAGTGGAGCATGTCACATGCAAAGTGCAGGAGGTTGCTGGGCGGCTGCTGTTTGACCTGCTTAAGATCTGAAGCAGCTGGCCCCAGTGGGTCTGCATCCCCCACGCTCACCACATTCATCCCCGTGCCCCACCACACACCCTGCAGCCTGCACACTGGCTCGAGACGAGTCGGCCATGCAGCATCGCCTGCACAAGGTACTCAGCAGCTATACCTTCTCCTCGGCAGCCCTCGACCGGATGGCTGAGCAGGAGCAGCAGCCAGATGGCGAGGGCAGCGGCGGTGGCGATGTGTGGCAGCAGCGGCAGGAGCAGCAGCGGGGTGGCAGCAGCATTGGCCGGCACAGCAGCACCGGCTCGTTAGGTATTGAGCGGGCGCCGCCGTAGGTGGCCTGCGCTGCCCTGGTCCTGTTGCCCATAGTTGAGTGAGCGAGTGTGCGTTATTACAGTTGCGTACTGTTTCTGATTAATTTCAAGGGCCGCCATATGTTATTGCGCGCTCCGGCACGCTAGCAGGGAGCGCGGCGCTAGCAAGCGGCATAGCGCTAGCATGCGTCAAGGCGGGGCAAGGTGCGGGGTAGCGGCCGCCGCCGGTAGTACGGGCATTTTCAGTATGGGAGGACGAGGGAGTTCAGTTCGCAGAAGCCGAGGGAAACTTGAATGAAATGGGCGCTGGGGAAATGAAAAAAATGGGTATTAGTGCACACTCATCCGTAGTCTTCATATGATTCGCTCTGATGCGCTGGTTGCTCAGTGCTACTACTGTTTGGTGCGGCTACCATTCGTCGATTTCGTTGCGGAAGCTGGGCAGCTGGTTGCGCATTCCAGAAGGCGGCGGCTTTGCCCTGGCCTTGCCGCTCGCGCTACCGCCCTCAGCGGCGCTGCTGCTGGCCGCCTTGGCGGCTGTGGCTGCAGGCGCGGCGCCGAAGCCGCTGCCGTTTCCATTCCGGCTGCTACTAGTTGCGCTGCTGGTTGTGCTGCTGCTGGCTGTGCCCAGCCCTGAGGCAGCGGCGCTCAGCTCTGCCGCCAGGATGTCGGCCAGCACAAACTCGTCGGCGGCGCCGCCGTCCATGCTGCCCTGCATGCTGCGCCGCGCTGCGTACGTCTTGGCCGCCAGCTCAAACAGGCCCTGTGGTGGAGAAGAGGGGAGGGCAGGGTGCTGGGTGGTGAGGGCACAGGCGGTGGTGCGGGTGGCCAAGGTGCCATCAGGCGTGGCTCTAACTACATGGCATTTGTTCCGAGTTGAGTCGCTCTACCATGCAAGCCAAGGGAAAGTGCATACAGCAACGCAGATTCTCCCGCCTCCACGCTAACCCAGCGCAGCCGCTCGCAGGGCCACAGCAAGCTCGCACGAAGCACAGCGCACCTCCCGGCCGCTGAGCCCGGTGGTGGCCGCCACCTCGCTGATGTGCTCCTGCCATTCGCTGAAGCCGGGCTTGCGGGGGTCGCGCGTCGCGTACCCCAGCTCCTCAGCCAGCTGCAGCATTCATGTGGGGGGGAGGGGGGGCACGGGGGCCAACATTGAGGTTGGGGTGGAGCAGTAGTGCTAAAGGTGGCACCTGGATGTAAAAACAGGGGGGTTGCGTGCAAGCAGAACTCCACCAAAGCCTGCCTGCCACCCACCTCGTACAGGCCGCCCCAGCGCTCCACGGCACGCGCAATGTCGTAACGCCCCGCCCGCACAAAGTCGTTCTTGGCGGGCATGACCTGGGCGGGTGGGAAGGAGATTTGGGGGATGGGTGAGGTGGGGTGGGCGCCACGTCGGGAAGGTTGGACGCACGAGCTAGCCTGTCAGGCAGCCCAGCAGCCTGCCTCAACCAGGACATGGTGCTGCGCCCCTGCTACGCCCGCCAGCGCTCACCCCGGGTGGCAGGCCCGCTTCGTCGATGAATTCGTCCAGCTCCGCGCGCACATTGTCCAGCGAGTCCCAGTAACCCTTGGGGCGGCGCCCCTTGGCGCGCTGCTTCCACCCCAGCTGGGCCGCCACCTGGGAGGGGCCGCCGTGTGCCGAGATCGCCTTCTCCAGGTCGCTCCTGCAGCAGCGGCAGGCGGGGACGGAGGTGGAGAGGTGGTGCGATGGAAGCACAGGCAGACTAGCTGTCCTCGGGACCTGCATGCAAGCGCCCCAGGCCGGCCCATCCGTCCCTGCCCGGCCCACAGCGCACCGGTTCATCTCTCGCAGCTCGCTGCGGGAGGGCAGCACGCGCTGCTCGCCAAAGCAGCGCTCCAGCTCGCCCACCAGGACTGAGAAGTCCTCCATCATGTCTGCAGGGGGAGGCAGACGAGGCACAAGTCGGGACAGGATGAGAAGAGGGTTGAAAGGGGCACAGGGCCCTCTTCTCCACAGGCAGCATTCTTGTGCCGACCCAGTTAATCAGCTGATCCAAGTTGCCAGAGCACAGGCAGGAGTGCGCACCGGCCAGCGCGGGGCGCTCCAGCTTCCTGCGCAGGCTGGCGGCCGCAGCCACCTCGCCCGCCGCCTCGAGCTGGCAGATATCCAGCTCCGCCTGCGGGGCAAGCAGGAGGGCGGCGACACTTACAAACATGGTGAATCTAGTGGCAGTTCAGCCAGGGTATTGCACCACTCCCTGCCCTCTCTGCTGCCCTCACATGCTGGCCAGCATTCAGCCCCACTCATCCCACTCCCAGCCTCCCCATCACCCCACCCCATCGGCACCTGGATGCTCTCCACGCGCTGCTTGATGGCGGCCAGGTTGGCGGGCACGTCCTCAAACACGGTCTGCTCCAGCAGCGGCTCCAGCACGCCCAGCATGCGCGTCGCGCGCGGAATCACAATCTCAACCGCGTACTTGAGCTGCGTCTGGGCCGCGCCCGAGCAGGGCGGGAGCGCCTGAAGGATGGGAGGGGCAGCGGGGCAGGGTGGTGAGGCGGTGGCTGAGATTGAGCTGGCGGGGCACGCAAGAGGAATGCGGCAGGGTAGGGCGGGCAGGCAAGGTGCACCCAGGGCATGGTGCTGGGCAAACAGCTGGCACCCTTATCCCCAGCAAGCTATGGTTTGCAGTCCCTGCTCACCTCTGCGTCGCTGCTGCTGCTGCTGCCGCCGCTGCTGCTGCCGCCAGCGGTGCCGCCGATGCCCTGCAGCATCCACTTGCCCTGGAAGCGCTCAAAGTCGCCGGCCACCTGGCGGAACTGGATCTCGCTGCGGGAAGAGAGAGATAGAGGTGGGTGGGAGGGTGTGAGCACGAGCATGTTACAGGGAACAAGCAGCCAACATGTACCGCGCTGCTGGGGAGTGAGCAGCTGCTTGCAGCAGCTTGGTTGTGCAGGCACACTCAGTAGGGAGTCGACAATGCCCATGCAGCCGAACCACTCACGTCTGCGGCTTTTCGATCAGGTCCAGCACGCTCTCCGCGTGCAGGCACATGTACAGCATGCGCTTGTAGCCAACCTGCGGGGCGGCAAAGAAGGTTGAGAGGAGCAGTGGAGCGGCAGCTTGAGCGCAGGTGCAGCACCGCACGCCCGTCCTCTTTGTGCCGGGCCTCATCACAACATCCACTTACAAGACACCACAGCTCCCCCGCTGCCTGCCAGCACCCACCTGGCGCACGCGGATGACGTTGGGCGGGGCGTTGGGCGGCAGCGCGATGCGCTGGCTGACCGCCAGGTTTGGGATGAACTCGGCCAGCCGGTTGTAGTCGGTCAGCACCGCCCACACAGCCTGCGCACAGCGTGGGGGCAGGCAGCGAGGTCAGTTGAGGGTGGTTGTGTGGTGCGCACAACGTTGGTGGGTGTGCAGCAGCTAGCTTCCAACAGCAATTATGCCAATTGCCGCCCAACCTGAGCACTGTCCCTATGTAAGCAAGGGCCCTGCTGTGGATGTCCCCTGCGCACCTCGGGCGGCGCATCAATCGTAACTGCCGCAACGGCGCGGCGGTGCAGCGTGTCAAACGTGTCTAGCCTGCGCAGGTGCACCTCTGCAGCAGCTGCTGCCGCCTGCTTGCTGCCGCCCGTCGGCGCCGCCACCAAGGAGCCGGTGCCGCGGCCGGTCAGGCGGCCCACCCGGAAGGCTGGGTAGGTTGCCTGCTGCCGCTCCTTCTGCTCCTGCCGCTGATTCAGCTCCTGCTGTGTCTGGGGCGCCGTGGCGCCGCGGTTGCCGGCCGGCGGCAGCGGGATGGACACCACTCCAAGGTATGAGCTCTGCGGCTGCGCTGCAGGCGGCAGGCGGAACTGGCCAGGCGTGCCGGCAACCTCCGCCGCCTGGTCCGCCTGCTGCGCCAACTGCTCCGGCGAAATGCCCTGCTGCTCCAGCTGCCGAGCCGCGGTGAGGGGCGCTGCCTCTGGGAAGCTGCTGCTGCTCAGGCGCCAGAAGGGCCCCTTGCTAGGCAGCCCCTCGTCACGCTGCTGCTGCTGCTGCTGCTGCTGGCCAGGCGGTGCCGCCGCCTGATCCAGTGCCGCTGCCACCGCCCGCGCTGCCGCCTCCTCCGCCGCCTCCTGCTCGCTCGCCGACGGCGGCTGCTGAGCCGAGCGCCCAGGCGAGGGTGGGAGGGGCGGGTCATCCTCTGTACCTGCCCACCGTGCTAGTCCCGACACCTTGAGCCGGTTGGTTGCAATCATTTCGGCGCGGCGCGCCACCGCCTGGATGTTGGCGGGCAGGCCGGCGCGCACCACGTAGCTCACAATCGCGCTGGGCAGCGGCACCTTGGGCTGCAGGGAGGGGAGGGGAGTGAGCTGGGACAGGGCGTTGGGCTCGGGCAGGGAGGCATGTGCATTCACAATGCATGCAACGGCATTGCAAAACTTCACATGCTTGGCAGCTCATGCCTTCAGCTGCACCACGACACCTGCAGGGCCCGCACCTGCACGCTGATGTCGAAGCGCAGCAGGGTGGCCATGCCCACGGCGCTGCTGGGGTCGGGCTCCATGACCCAGCGACCGCTCATCTCCTGCGGCAGCGGCAGCAGGCGGCAGCAGGGTCAAGGTGAGTGGCACACGCCATAAAGCTGGCAAGCCCCTGAGCAAAGATGGGTGCTGAAACGACGAGAACGGCAGCCGCATCAATGCAAGTGCACGGGTGAGTGAGCCACAGGCACAGGGCGGTGCCATGGCACCCCTGCTGCCAGATATCAAGCTGCCCGCCTGTGCTTGACGCCAGCGTACCATGCAGCAGGCGGCGCAGGCAGCAGGCAAGCAGCAGGCGGCAGCTGCCTGCAGGCGCATTGCTCCGCTTGCCTTGAAGTCTCCCTCGATCATGGTGAAGCGCGCCTCTCGGCGCCCCAGCGGCAGCCGCACCTCCTCCACCTCAATCACCGCCTCCGCCTCCAGCCGCCACAGCACGCCCTGGCTGCAGCCGCGCTGCCGGATCCACGTCTGCGGCAGGCGGGAGGGGATGGCATTTGAGAGGGTGCAAGGGTTCAGTTTTGGAGGGTGGATACCCGGTCAGAGCGGCGGATCAGATTTGCGATCTGCAAGGCAGCAGCAGCAGCAGCCAGCCAACTGTGTGGTGTGGTGCAGCGCGGCTGCGGCCCGGCGACGTACCCTGCCGGCCCGTGGGCTGGGCAGCCGCTCGCAGCTTTCGAGGTTGGGCACAAAGTCGGCCAGCCGCTCCCAGTTGGTCAGCACGCGCCAGACCTGCGGGGGGAAAAGCAATGTGTGGCACGTGATGCTGCAGCTTCAAACCCAAGCTGTCGAGCAGCAGGCGAGAGCTGCAAGGCAAGTTGATGGGCGCCATGGGCATTCGCAGCGCCAAGGGTTGCAACTCATGTGCATGTTGGTGGCTGCGGGTACGGATTCCAGGCCCCCTCGGGGATGTGCCGGCCATGCACGCACCACATCCACGGGCGCCTGCACAACCGTCTCCGCCACGATGCGTTTGCCGTTGCCCTGCCGCCCCGCCTCGTACACCTTGATGGCGTTGGGCGGCGCCAGGGCTGCGCTCAGGCTGCTGGCCAGGCTGCCGCTGCTGCCGCTTGTGAGCGGCAGGCCAGCGGTGCCGCTGGCAGCGCCCGCCCTGCCGCCACTGCTGCGAGAACTGCTGCTGCCGGCACTGCCGCCGCTGCTGCTGGCGCCGCTGCCATTGCCACCGCTGCTGGCGCCTGCACGAGCAGCGGAGCGTATGCATCCAGTGGGCAGTGAGCGCAAGGCGGAACGGCAACAAGCGGCAAACCTGGGCGGCGGCAGCGGCAGCGGCAGGACTGCTGCTGCTGGTCGACCTCTTCCGCCCGCCTGTCCATCTAACCCTCCTCCTCACCTCTCAGGGCGCTTGTGGCTGTCACGGGGCGGCTGCTGGGCCCGGCTTTGGTCCGGGCTCCGCGCCTTCCGCCCCCTGCCGGCCTTGCAGGGTCCAGCCGCCTGCTCAACAGCATGCTGGCACGGTCTCAACACTGCATGGCGGCAAACGGGGGCTGCAAACCGCGCCTGCGCGCAAGTAGGAAAAAATTGACGGGCGGGAGCTCCACCCCCACTGCTCGTCGACTGCCGATGTGCTTTTGGAGCGCTTGAAACCACGGGGAACCACGGGGCAGCACAGGTGGGCAGCCATAGCGCAGCACACAGCACGTAGGGTGGGAGCAGATTTCGCCGCGCCTGGGCCCGCCCTCGCACCTGTTCGAGACTGCACGGTCCTACAGGTCACCCTAGCGACACGATGCAGTCCGCCGTCGTCTCCCAGCGCGCGGCCTTCGGCCGTGTGGCCTCCGTGCAGGTCCGCACGCCCTGCAGTGCCCGTGGGCGGCTCTGGCAGGGCCCCAGACGCTGCGGTTCGCGGTTGCAAGCGCGCCAGGGGGCCGCAGCCGGCCTCCCACCGGCCGCCGCTCCTTGCACCAACGACCCCGCGGCTGGGGTGATGGCCAGCGCTGCTCAAACGCACCCCGACTGGGCACACACACCTGGTGCAGCTGCAGATTTTCTACCAGCTGACCTCCATACCCAAACAGATCAGTGCAGCTCATGCTAGCGCTCCCTCCCTGCCTGCCACCCTGCAGACCCGCCGCTCTGCGGTGGTGGCCCAGGCTACCCGCCCCCTGTGGCAGCCCGGAGTTGAGGCCCCCAAGCACCTCGATGGCACCATGCCCGGCGACTTCGGCTTTGGTGAGCGCGCGGCGGGCACAGCCGCCTGGCAGCAGGGGTCTAAATGGCGCAGCTGGCAGCCCCGTGTGCTCGCCCCCGAGCCAGCTGCACAGGCCGGCACAGCGGGACACGCAGCCAGCGGCAGCTGCTGCGCCATGCCAGACTCTGCTAGTGCAGCATGCTATTTTCGGTATGTATTTTGTTGCTGTGGTGCGATCGCCGCTGCTGCCGCTGCTGCTTGCGCTGCCAAGCCTCACTCGTGCCCCCCTTCCTGCCCACCACCCGCTGCGCTGCGCAGACCCCCTGAACCTGGGCGTCAACAAGGAGGCCCTGAACTGGTACCGCAACGCTGAGCTGCAGAACGGCCGCTGGGCGATGCTTGGCGTGGCCGGCATCCTGGTCCCCGCTGGTGCGTGGGGTGTGGCTGAATGGGCTGGCTGCCTACAAATGGTCTTGCAGAGGCCTTGCTTCACAACCAGAGCGGCTGTCACTAGGCCTGCAGCTGCAGTAGGCGCAACCTGCTGACTGCCACCACACCTCCCCCTGTCGCCGCTGCCGCGCAGAGCTGACCCGCGTGGGCGTGCTGAACGTGCCCGACTGGGCCGAGGCCGGCAAGGTGTACGCCGAGAGCGAGAACGCCATCCCCTTCTCCTCCCTGCTCATGGTGCAGCTGTTCCTGTTCAACTTTGTTGGTGAGCGCGAGCTGGGGGCGCAGGGGGCTGCGAGGGGTGGCGGGGGGGGGGGGGGGGGGGGGA
>VFQQ010001788.1_pt1 | contig 27826 bp, 60 predicted proteins | sample 3512341 | NCBI WGS metagenome assembly VFQQ01 (sample SAMN10412373, study PRJNA504923) | tailings metagenome | isolation source: Relicate 2 Philex TSF1 revegetated site | place: Philippines: Tuba, Benguet | collected 2017-08-29
TGGCAAGGCTTCTGGACAAATGCAGCCTGCAAAAGGCAACGCATGACAGGAGCCGCTGAGCAAGGCATTTGTTGTTGTGTTCGGGCTGGCCTGCGCCCCACTCACATCGTCGTTCTCGCGGTCAGACTTGGCGTCAATCTCGCTGCACATAGAGAGGGGCAGGGGGAGGCAAATTGAGGCTGGCGGGTCGTCTACTGCAGGCATGCGCACAAGCAGCCACGTTTTTTCCGCAGCAGAGTGGCGGCAGGGTGTGCGCCATGCTGAGGCGGCGCAGCACACAGCCAGCACCCCTTGGCCGCAGCACACAGGCAGCTCAGTGCAGGGCACAGGCGCGGCGCGCACCGGGTGGACACGTAGAACACGCCCCACACGATGGTGAACACAATGGTGATGGCCCAGAACAGGGAGGGGTCGTTGATGCCCAGGATCTTGCCGGTGCCCTCGCCCGCAAGGCGGTCGTCCACCTGGGGCAGTTGGGGTGGGGAGGGGCAGCACCCGTGAGGCGCTGGATCGGTGCTGCGCGCAATTGTGCCTGTTGTGCCTGACTGCCATGTTTGCACCTCTGGAAGTCGCCCGCTCGCCAGCAAGTGTGTGGCGCTGAGCTGCTGGTGTGCCAGCAGCTGATGGCCGCAATTGCTGCCACTCCTTTGCCAGCCGCCTCGCTTGCCGGTTCGAATGCCGCAGAGCTGCCCAGCGGCGTGTGCTGTCCCCGCTGGCTTGCAGCTTGCCAGTTCGCCTGTCATTCGGCTGTGCTGCTGCCGCAGCAAGCTGAGCTGCCAGCGCCGTGCATGCTGCACACTGCCCACCCCCACTCAGAGTCCGCCACTCACCAGCGCCAGAGCGGGGTGCGCCGCCAGCAGGGCGGGGACAGACACGCCCGCAGCCGCGGCCTTAGCGGCCAGGTTCTGCTGCTGCGCGCGGCACACCACGACGGTGCGGCCTGCGGGGCAGATAGGAGGGGTGGGGGCCGCGTGAGCGCCGGGCGGGAAGCCGGCGGCGAGGTCGCCGGGCGGCGGGCCATCAGCTGCGTGTGCGCGACGCCAGGGCTGCCACAAACGCCGTGCAACGCTGCCTGTGCCGACTGCTGCGATAGGCAGGCGCTGAGCGGGGCTGCGCCAAGCCTTACCGGCGTTGCTGCGGGTCTGGGCCTCTGCAGGGGCAGCGGGGCGGCAGGGCGGCAGCTTCTCATCCTCTTGACATTCTCACAGGCAAGGGCAGCGGCGGCAGGGGCCTGCAAGCGCGTCGGCAGCCCGCGCCACCACTCACTGGAGGCCACAGGGGCGCGCAGGGCCTGGCACAGGGCGGTCTGCATGGTGTGCTGTTTAGTGGTCTGAGGGAGCAGCAGAGCCGGGCAGACAGACGCCTGTGCGGCCCGCACCAGACCGACCTCACCCCGAAGCAATCGGGGTCACCGAGCACGCTCAGCAGGCCGATCCAGAATGCAGCCGGCCCAGACCCTCTGCGCACCCAGAAGCTGTTTGCTCTCAATGGCGCAGGCTGCGGGCACCCGCCGCTGGCTCCACCCTGGCCTGCCGCCCGCCCGCCGCCCTGCCGCTCCGCCGATGCGAGCCCTTCTCTTGCAAGTCCTTTCACATTTAGCGGCAAATCAAACTGCTAGCAACGGAGAATCAGAGCGAGGAGAAAACAGGGGCTGCTGCTGCTGGTGGTGCTGGGGCGCGTGCTGCCGTGCAGGCACCAGGCTCGGTGCCTCGAGCGCGCAGCGGCGACGGCGCCGTCGCGGGTGGGTGGGCGGCTGCGGCTGCGGCTGCTGCCGGAGCTTACACCTGCAGGCCCGCCTTGTCCACGTCCACATCCATGCCCTCCTCGAACTCCTCGTCCTGCACAGTTGCATGCCATGAGATGGCAGGCACGCGTAAGCAGGGGCGCAGCATGCGGCAACGCTTCGGGGGCAGATTTTTTCCGGCACAACACAGTTCATGCCGGCTTGGCTGACAGGCCCGCCCTCCAACACTTTCCAGCGCCTCGCATCTGCAGCAAGAACATGCCCCTGCCCCATCCGTGCCCCTGCCCCCTCCCATCCAGCCCCTCCCCCCCTCCCAAGGCCGCACCTCGTCCGTGTCTCCCGACACCTCGCGGTTGGCCGCCTCGGCCGCCTGCAGCTCCTCCTCCAGCGCGCGCTCCTCCTTCTCGCTCACCGCCCGCGCCTCCTCCTTCACAACCATGCGCCCCTTGCTGGCCTCAATGGCCGCCTTGCACGCCTCTACCGCCTTGGTCAGCACCTCGATGCCCTGAGCAGCGATGATGGGGGGAAGTAGGCAGGCAGGAGAGTTGGGTGCTAGAGCAGTCAACAAGGCAGCCTTGATAGCAAGCTAAAAATTTTGGAGGTGGCAGCAGACATGGGCAACATGAATGCACACTGCAAGGCCAGTTCATGTGAGCAAGCAGCGGGCACGTGCATGCCGTAGCAAAACCAGGCACCATCGCTAGCAGGACACTGCTCCAGCTCCACACCGCCGCCCGCCCCGCACCTGCGCCTTGTCCAGCGTCTGCGTGGTGAGGACGTAGCGCGGCGCCGCCACCAGCTTCATGCTGACGGGGCAGGCGGTGGTGCCCGCCGCCTGCGCCGCCCGCATCGACTCCTTGATCTTCTCCACGCCGTCGTACGCAAAGCACGTCATCTCCACGTCCGCCCGGATCTTGATGGGCTGCGGCGTCAGTCGCCGCCTGGCCGGGGGCAGGGGGAGCGGGGTGGGGTGGGGTGGGTGGGTGGGTGCATGGGTGGGTGGGGGAGTGCGGGGGCTATGTGACTGGACGAGCGGGGGCTCGCCACTCAGAGTTCATCAACTGCCTGCCACACAGCTCACCCTGCACCTCTAGCCAGCCCTGCCGCAGCCACACAAGCTGTCCGCCCCCTCACCGGATGTTGACCAGGATGCCGTCCTTGACCGCCTGCGACAGCACGGGCGGCACGTTGCCGCCGTGCGCCTCGTCCGCCAGGCGCTTGAACACGGCCTCCGACTCCGCATCGCTCACCTGGCAGGGGTGGGGAGCAAGGATGCAGGGTTAAAGGGGAGGGATGGGTGAGTAGCAGCAGAGGTGGCAGCGTGGCTCCTGTGCGGCTACAACAGCTGCTGTTTACACAGAAAGGCCGCAACGCCAGTCAGCTTTGCTTTGTGCGTCCGGCAAGCAGCTGCACACCACCAACCACCCTCTCCGCTCACCATGGTGGCAAAGGCGTTGTAGGCGTGCCCGTACATGCGGTACAGCGGCCAGGCCACCTGCAATGCAAGCAAAGGAGGTGCGGCTTGTGATCAGGGCAGGGCCGGAATGCAGTGCATCTGGGTGGCAACCCCAGCGTGAGCAACATCAGCCAGGCAGCCAAGGATGCTGCAGGCGCCCCCAGACCGCAAGGCTGTCGCTGCCCAACCCCTGCTGCCAGCACCTGCCCTGGGCCCTGCCCCTCACCTCCGTGTACAGCTGCTCCAGGTTGCAGCCCGTGGTCTCAGCCACGTGCCGCATGATGCTGTGCACAAGCTTGCTCTTGGCAAAGCGGTCCTCGCACTTCTGCTCGGGGCGGAGCCGGGCGGGGCAAAGACGGGGGCAGCAAGCAAGTGAGGCGGGCAGAGCAAGGAGCTACGGGTGTGCTCGAGATAATTGGGGTTGCCTCAGCTCCCCTCCTTCCTAAATTAACACTAGCTGCCAGGCCATCACCACACCTCCCAGCTCACCGCCAGGTCCTCGGGGCTGACGCGGCGCTTGGACAGGTCGATGTAGCCCTTCTCCTTGTCCACACGCAGCACCATCACCGGCTCCTGCCGCCCAACCTGCAGTGGTACGAGCGCAGCGGGCCGAGCAGCGCGCACAGGGGCGCTTCAGCACAGACCGCCTCTGTGGTGCGTGCAGCAGCCGCAACAACTTGAGCTGACACTGGTGCGCTCGTTTGTCTGCATGCCCCATGCCGCCAACCTGCTGCTTCCCCGCGATTTCTGTACATTGCTCACACATGGTGGCTGCCTCGTGCCTTGTTGCATGCCCCTGATGTAACCTGCGCCACCGCCCCGCATGCCAGCACTCCCCTCCCCGCAGCCCGCCCACCTTGATCAGCTTTTGCACGGAGCGGATGCGGCGGCGCGACAGCTCCGACAGCAGGATCATGCCCTCAATGTTGCCGTACTCGAGCAGCGACACGTACGCGCCCATCTCCGCAATCGACCGCACCTGCAGGCAGCAGGCAGCAGCAGCAGCGGCATTGGTGGCATGTTTTCAACCATCATGCAAGCATCCCCGCCCAGGCAGGGCTGCACTGCAGCAGCACAGGCCGGCATCAGGGGCCCAGCCAGGCGAGAAGCCGGCAAGCCTGCATCCCCGCTGCTGCTGCAGCTGGCTGCGGCTGGTTCTGGTCGCTCAACAATGCCGCACCTGCACCATCACCACCTCATCCACCTCCGGGTATTGCTGCTCATAGAAGCTGCGGGCAGGGAGGCGGCGGCCACAAGAGGGCAAGTGAGGGCGGGCAAGCGGGCAGGCACACAGGAGACGGCGGCAGCTGTTCCAACGATGATCAGCTACTGCCGATTGCATTGGCTGTACCTCAGGCACAACTGCACCGTGCCGCAGGGCCCACAGCGGCTGATCGGCTGCAGCTTCTCAAACGCAGCCGAGCGCCGGCTCGGGCAGCGGCGGCGGCACACCCGCCGACCATCACCAGGCCATCGCCGGTGCTGCAGCGCCCACTAGCTGCAGGCCGCACTGCTTCACATCGTGGGAAGCCCCACGGTGGGCCATGCTGCCCAGGCGGGAAGCAAGCACTCCCCAAGCCCGAGCATGGGCGGCGGCGGCCCTTACCGGCAATCCTGATGCGCCATTGTCCTGCCGCGTGTGTCCCCGCGCCAGCCAGCCGCCGCTGTGTAAGTGCGTCGCGCTCTGCCTGGCGGTGAGCGAGCTTCCCCTGCGTGTGCTGGCTGCCAAGGGCTGGGATCAGCTAGCGCGCCTCGCGATCGTAGCAATCAAATGTGCCCCGCGGGCAATGGGTGTGGGCCTGGCGGCGGCGCGCCGCCCATGCGCTGCGGGCGTAGCGGGTGGAGTGCGTGCCGGCTGCCGGCTGCCCAGGGGCTTGCTGCGGGGGTTGCCTGAGCCATAGGGAATCACCAAGTCAGAAACTGAGGTGAGGCAAGCCATGCCAGGCTTGGGCCATGCGAAGCATGAGCAACCTTTGCCACGAGCGGCGTTGCACCAGCGTCCGTGCGAAAATCTCACAGAATGCGCAGCAGCTCACAGGGGCTCACGTACGAAAGGGATAAATGAAATGGAACGTAACAAACTTGCAATGGGTTATTTAAAAAGAAACTGACATTCGCAGACCGTCCGATGCTAGCTCAGGCCCAGCACCTTGAGCACGCCCGCCGTGTTGGTCACATCGTCCAGCACCACTGCCCCGGGCGCTGCCTCCGATAGCTCCTGCTTGGTGTAGATGCCGGTGCACACGCCGATGGCCTGTGCGCCACCACCTACCGCAGCCTGCACGTCCATGGGGGCGTCACCCACGTGGAACCGAGCGCCCACGCCGCCTGCGAATTGGAGAGGGAGCACGCAGTTCAGGAGTGGTTCAGGTGACACAGCCAGCGTGCCCTGCTCGAAGCTTGGATGTCACCGAAGAAATTGTCCTTTCACAGGCTTGCCACACAACCTGCTCAGTTTACTGCACTTCTCCCCACCCTCTCACCCGGCCGCTGCGCCTCCACCTTCTGCGCCGCAATGCGAACAAACTCGGCCCGGTCCCGCCAGCTCTCCTCCACGTTGGCGGGATTGCAGTAGTCTGCAGGTAAGCTTTGGCAGGTTCACCAATATCAGGCAGTGTGCAGTCGAAACGACCCATCCACCTGTGACAAGGCCACAGCAAAGTGACCCCGCAGATATGACGGCCTTTGAAGCGCTGGCAATTAATCCATGTCGCAAAAAGGAAAGAGAAGGCAGAGTTGGTGCGCTTGCCTGTGCTGAAGCCGCCAAAGTTGGCGGGCGGCTGCCCTATCTGCGAGAACAGGTGGCGGATGCCCAGCGCGTCCATCTTGGCTGTGGGGGGCAGGCGATGTGGATGGGAGGGTGGGTTTGGTGTCTTGTTGGAGATGCATAAAGTAAGGCGTAGAACGAGGAGCAAGCTTGCCCTGGACGGCAGGCGCCGCATGCTGCCGATACACTGCAGCCAATGTATGCCAGCCAGTCCATTGCAGCCAGTTTGCCCAGCCAGGCAAGCCGCAGCCCTGGCCGTACCCCCCCTTGCGCCACCACCAGCCGCGCACCCCAGCCAATGGGCTCCAGGTTGCCGGTGACCAGCCCGACCGCCACGTCCTGCCGCGCCGCCAGCGCCTCCAGCAGCGGCAGCACACCCGGGAGCAGCTCAAGCCCCTCGCCGGCCAGCTGATGCAGGGCAGACAGGGCGGGGGAGCAGGGATGGGGCAGGGTTCATGAAGCTGGCTGGGGTGCAAGCAGGCGGAGGCAGGCAGCTGGTCGAGCGGCGGCAGAATTAAGCTGGCCGCGGAATACAGCAGCACCAGCCTTCTGACAGCTGTTGCCTGGCTGCCAGCCGCCCTCCATGCTCTCCCACACCCAGCACCTGCTTGTTGGCCTCAAAGTACGCAACCATGGCCGCCTGCATCTCGGGAAGCTTAGCGGCTGCCTGCTCCAGCGGCACGCCGTGGTGCACCAGCACCTTGAGCAGAATCAGGGCGTCCGTGCTGCGGGGGAGAGAAGTTGCACAGGTGAATGTGGCAGCTTTCGACAGGCCAAGCAACTCGAGCCATGCTGTCGAGGTGGTTCACAAGGCTGGCTGAGACGGCAGGGCATGACACTGCACTTCCCCATGCAGCTGCACACCTGCCGTGGTGCTTGACCACATCAATGTGGGTGTCCAGCCCGAAGACCTGCAGCCAACAGGCCACGGATTTCGACAAGCTGGTCCGCATTGCACAGTCCATGCGCAGCCAGCGGCCGGGGTGTCCTTGCGTAGCCAGCGCTTGCACCGCCGCCCCACCTCTTTGAACGCGGCAGTGAACGCCGCCTTGTGCAGGTAGTTGCTGCGGGGCCCAACGCTGTGGATCAGGGTGCCATCCACGTCTGCAGTTGGAGGAGGGCGGCGGTGGTCGGCAGCGGCAAGGGAGGGGGGCAGGCCCACCGTCCTCAGGCAGCAGGGGATGCTCCATGTTGCACGCATCAGATTGCCTCTCACCGAATGTGACAATTTTGAGGGCAGCCATCGCAGAAAGGCTCCTGCGGCGCAGAACTTGGGCGGCTCGTCGACTGGGGCGCACACAGAAGGCGGTCGGCGGTCGACCGATCACTGCACAGTACATAGCAGATTGCAATGGGCCGTGAATGGGCCGCCCTGCGTCTCGCCCATTGGAATGCTGAAATGCAGACAATGCGTTGCTGCGTTCTGCGCCGCTGCTGTTTGTGGGAGCTTGCGGCTTGCTGCTGGAGTGGGATCTTAAAGCACAGCAGCGATCGCACTCCTCAAACGCCATGGCCAACCCTGACAGCGGCAAGGAGGAGGGCAGCAGCAGCGGCAGCAGCTTCAGCTTGGGCTCCATCCAAGCAGATGCAGGTGGGGCGACGCGCGCACTGCGAGGGGCTTGGGTTGGGTCCACCCGGTGGCGGCGGCACGCGCGGCGCGAGGCGCGCCTGGCGGCGGCGATCACTGCCGTGCACCAGTACCACTCTGCAGCTGTCGGCTTACTGTATATATCTTGTTTCTCGCAGCCTGATCCACACCCTCTGCCCTACCCCTGCGTTCCTGGTGCAGCCAAGATGTGGGACAGCAAGGTGGCAGCGGCCAACAAGGCGTGGGATGACCAGGTCAAGGCGGTGGCCGATTCAGCAGAGGCAGCCCTGGATGCCGGCATCTCTAAGGTGTCCCAAGTCGTGCGCAGGTGCGCGGCTGGGGCTGCGCCGCATTGCTCCTGGGTACGGCTGCATTGCGGCGTGGCAGCCAACCCCCTGCTGCCTGCCAGCTAGCTGGGGCATGAACGCTGCTGCCGCGCCATGCCAGCAATCCATTGTGCACACTGCCCAGCAGCATGCTGCCACCTCATCCTGTCGAGTGCTCCCTGCTGCCTCCTTGCAGCGGCGTGGCGGAGGTGAGCCGCGAGACGTTGGCGGTCAAGGAGCGGGCGGAGCAGTTTTACCAGACGGGCGTGGCGCACTACGAGGTGCGGGCTCGCGCATTGTGTTGGTGCTTCGTGGCAGTCGGCGGAGCCGTGCTGCCGTGCATGTCCTGCAGGGAGAAACAAGTGCATTGCTGCCATGGGCACGAAACACTGAGCCAACTGCTGTTGCAATCAGATGCGCTAACGAAATACCCACCTGCTGACCCCCGGCCCTCCTGCCCTGCCAAATTGCGCAGGCCACCGAGGCGCAGGCGCTGGAGCTGCTGCGGCGCGGCGTGCGCTGCATCGCTGTTGACTATCGCCAGGAGAGCATCGCCGCCGGCGTGGTGGCCGCCGCGGTGCTGCTGCCAGGGCCGCGCCGCTTCCTGTTCCGCCACACCCTGGGCAGGTAGGCACGCGGGGTGGGGGCCCAAGGTAAAGGGGTGCCCTGGCAGTGTATGCTTGGAGGGCAGTTGGCACAGCTGGCACAACCCCTCAGCGGGTCATTGCAGCGCTTTGTTGCCCACCCAGCTGTACAAGTTGCCAGCGCTGGCCTGCCGTGCCCAGTCTTTCTCATGCATTTGTACTTCCAACTACAACATCAGCCGTGATGCGCCAGTGCGCCTAACCAACAAATCCGCCTTCTGCAACAACCCCCTCCGCACCCCTGCCGCAGGTTCCGCAGCGAGGAGGCCATGTTCCGCAACGCCGAGTCGCGGTACGCCTCGCTGCGCGACCGCGTGGAGGCGCAGCACGGCGAGCTGCAGAAGCTGCAGGTGCGCTGCGTGCGGGGCCTGCTGTGCATGCTGAGCTGGCGCTGTGCTGAAGCAGGCGGGGCTTCTAAGCTTGCAATTGGCTTGTGTGCACAGGATGGCAGTAAGCCACGACGCTGCCCCAGCTTGAGCACTGCTGCCGCGCGCCCTGCTATCGCCTTTCACTGGCTGAACAGCGCGCTGCCGCATGCCCCTGCCGTGGTGTGCAGGAGCGGATGAAGGCAGCTGAGGGCGAGTATGCGCGCAGCCTGTCCAACCTCAAGAGCGCGGCCAGCGAGCTGCAGAGCCTGGGCAGCAGGGTGCACAGCAGCAGCAAGGCGGCAAATGGTGAGGGGCGTGCAGAGTGGCATGTGTGTGGGTTGCAGTGCAAGTGCCCAGCTGCAAGTGTGCAAATTCCTAGCATGCGGCCTGCAGGCCTGTTGTGCACTGCTGTGGGCCGCAACGCACTCCTAACCCTGCCTGACCCTTCTATACCCCACCCCATTCTTTCACCCCCACCCAGCGCTGGTGCGTGACCTGCGCGAGCTGCCCTCCAAGGCCGCCCTGCAGCTGCGCAGCGACGCAGCCAACACGGCGGCGGTGGCGAGCAACCAGTCGGCCGCGGTGCACAAGTTTGTCAAGCGGATCGCCAAGGCGTACGGCATTTAGAGCTTCTGCACTGCACCCCATGATTGTCCCACCCTGGTTCTTGCTGCCTAGCTGAGGTTGTTGTATGCACTTGTTTTTTTCCAAGCTTGCGACTTGGCGCCGCTGCCTCGTTTGCTGTCAATAAATCATCGAAGTTCAGCAGGGCAGGCGCAGGCCGCGAATGGGTGCAGGCTCAGCTGCAGAGCGATTAGATTCCGAGCACAGCGCAGGTTGATGGCAGGCTGAAGAAGGGGCAGGGCTCCGAGGCTCAATGGATGAAGAATGAGGAGTGGGGATGACAGGAGTGAGGACAGATGGGTACAGTGCAGCCACAGCGGAGGCAAACTCATTAGCAAACTGGAGCGACTCGTTATAAGCGGGCAGGGATTCAGCTGGGCAGGAAGGAACCAGGTACAAGGCCGCAGACCGCAGGGTCCTCGCTGTCTGGCCGCGCGTCAAGAAGCAGCAGCCGCCAGAAAGGAGCCCGCATGGGGTACAAAGTCAAAACGGGCGCCCGCCACGATACATGAGCGGGCACAGGGGGCTGGGCGCGACCAGCAGCCGGGCAGCCGGGCCGCGCGGCTATGCGTCATTGTCCTGCTGCTTGGCCTTGTTGGTGGCTGCCAGCGCCTTCTTCTCTGCTTCCCGGAACTTGGCCAGGTACGCCTTGAGCGGCTGGGAGGGAGGGCAGGGGGTGGCAGCGCAGGGGGCGGTGAACCGGGCTGGGCAGCAGCGGAGGCAGGGGTGGCAATTTGAAGCCCACAAGAGCTGCGCACGTGCCCAGCCACCGCCATTGGCTCCATTGGGCTGGCTGGGCAGCACGCGCCCAGCACCACACCAGCGCTGTCGCTGCCCCGCCTCACCTCGATGTAGTCATCAAAGCCCAGGGTGGTCATGGCCCAGATCAGGTCATCGCCGTTGACCGTCTTGCGCTTCTCGCGCTGGCACTTGTCGGAGGCCCTGGCAGGAGAGGTCACAGAGGAGTGGGGTAGTCGCCCTTCAGCCCAGCATCAACATGGTTGCGAGTGCAAACATGCCGGGGGTGTCCGCAGCATACATGGCCTGCTGCAACTCCCGCTGCCGCCAGCGCAGGCAGCCAGCCAGCCAGCCAGCCAGCCAGCAGCAGGCATGGCAGCCCCATGCTGCTCCTCTTCCCGCCCCACGCTCACTCGCTGGTGATGAAGGAGACAAACTCGGAGAGGCACTCCTGCACCGTCTCCTTGGCGTCCTTGGCAATCTTGGCGTTGGCCGGCAGCACCCGCTTCATGATGCGGCTGATGTTGGCGATGGGCAGGTAGCGGTCCTGGTCCCTGCTCGGCGGAGGGTGAGCAGGGTCATGACAGGACGTGTGGGCAAGGGCTGCCGGGGCGGCGGCCGACGTTCCGTGGCCGGCAGCGGGCGCTGTGAGCTTGCACCCGCCATGCGGCAAGACGGGTGGCGTCCCGGCTCCCATCAGGCCACATGGCAGCGGTGTGCACCACCTCTCTTCACCTCGCGGCTGCGTCCCGCTCATCGCCCGAGTCTGCACTCATCCCTACGTGCAGCCGCCCTCCAATCAAGGAGTAATAGGTGTTCCTAATCTGCTGCTGCAACTGGGTTGGCTCAAGGGGCTGCAGGGCCAGCGAGCCGGGTGCCGGCAGGCAGCAGGAGGCCTGCAAGCTGGATGCAGCAAACTGTAATAAGTCCTGGACTTTTGCCGGTGTGATCCTGCTCATAGCTGGCTGTTGCAGGGCCCCTGGTCCCGTGCATGGACGGTCTTTGTTGCATGCGGGTTCTTGGCGCGCGCCAGCGCCCTCTGACCGCTCTCACTCGTTTCGTATACATCAACCCAGTGTCGATGCGCATGCAGACGGCATAGGCAGGCACCCTCGAGCAAGCAAGAGTGGCCACTGCGGCCCTCCTCGGCCTGCTGGCTGCAGCCGTTTGGAATCGGACCCAAGCAGCTCAGGGCAGTTTGTGAAAGACGTCGAACAGCGCCGTGTGCAGCCCAGGCGTCGCCCATCGTTTGCCACTTGCTCGCCAGCTGCTGAACGCCCCTGCACGGCTTCTTGGCGGCTTGAGAAATGGGGGTAAGGCTGGATGGGTATGCGGTCTTGTCCAGGGGAGGCCCCAGAACGCCGTGGTGCAGGTGCCGCCGCTGCCGCTGCCACCGACTGTCCGTTGCATCGCCGACGCCTGCTGCTCTCGCTCGCTGGCTGCAGGTCCCCTCATTCTACCGATGGCTGGCCAACCGGTGAGGCGCACAGCTGGACTGCCAGGGCGGTGCTGCACAACGCACTGTGTGCAGGTTGCAGTGTGGCAGGGCAGAGTGTCTGCCACTTGCCCCGTTGGCGGCGGTGTGCCGAGCCTGTCCTGGCCCCTCCACTTTTGTCCGCAGGTATCCCAAGATTGTGAAGGATGTGGTGGAGGATGACGTGAAGGTGCGCTGCTCAATGGACAGCTGCGGTGGCTGTGGCTTGGGGGCGGCAGGCATGCAGCAGGCACCGGCCGCTGCGCTTGGCCCTGCAACGCATGCGATGGCTGCCACTGCTGCCTCGCGCACACCTGCGCCGGTGGCTCGCAAACCAGGCTGCCTGGCCCATCGCTGACGCTGCATGTTGTTGAGCCCTGCCCTGCCCTGCCCCGCAGGTCATCAACGGTGTGGAGGTGCCGGTGGACACGAGCCAGCCCAACCCAAACGGCGTGGAGTACGACTGCCTGTACCTGGACATGAACGGAATCATCCACCCCTGCTTCCACCCGGAGGACCGCCCCGCCCCCACCACCGAGGAGGTGCGCATGGGGATGCATCCGGGCTGCTTGGTTCCGGTGGCTGAGCGTTAGGCATCACGCCACTGTGGTTGAAGCTGCTGCCATCTCCTGTGTGTCGCACCCCCGCCCCGCCCAGCCTGTTGGGCTTCGGCAACGCGTGCATTGCCACCGCCCCGACCTCCGCTGCCGCAGGAGGTGTTCCTCACCATGTTTGACTACATCGACCGCCTGTTTGCCATCGTGCGCCCCCGCAAGCTGCTGTACATGGCCATCGGTGCGCATGCATGTTTTGTGCCTGCGTTGTGCTGCCGACTGGTGGCTTGTTTGCAACTCCTGACCTGGTGCTCTGCTGCATTGCCTTCCAATCTCGTCGCGCACGTTTGCATCCCAACCCCGCCCTGCCTCCTCCGCTTTGTTCCCCACAGACGGCGTTGCCCCGCGCGCCAAGATGAACCAGCAGCGGTCGCGGCGCTTCCGCGCGGCGCAGGAGGCTGAGGAGAAGGAGAAGGAGGAGGAGAAGCTGCGGGAGGACTTTGCCAAGCAGGTGGGTGCCTGGGGGCCTGAGGGTGCTGGGGGCCTGGGCGGCTGAGGGTGGCACGTGTGGCTGAGCAGAGGCTTTGCGTTGTGGTGGCCTGCTGCTGCTGTTGTTTCTGGGCACGAGTTGGGCTCCAACACCCACTTCCAAGACCCACTTCCTTAGACCCACCTCCTGGCCCCGCCCCCTCCCCGCCCTCCCCGCAGGGCATCAACGTGCCCAAGAAGGACCGCAGCGCGGTGTTTGACTCCAACGTCATCACCCCCGGCACGCCCTTCATGCACCGCCTGTCGGTCGCGCTGCAGTACTACGTGCACCAGCGCCTCAACCAGGACCCCGGCTGGCGGGGCGTCAAGGTGGGCGCGCCCCGCTTGGATGGACTGGGGGGAAAGAGTGGCAGGAGGTGGGCAGCAAGGAAAGGGGTAGCTGGGCTGGGAGGTGGCCCAGAAAGAGGGTACGCCTGCCTGCTGCCCTGCCTCCCAAGCCTACTGACTGCCCTGCCCTCGCCACCCCCTCCCCGCCCTCCCTGTTTCCAGGTCATTCTGTCAGACGCCAACAGCCCCGGCGAGGGCGAGCACAAAATTATGGCGTACATCCGCGAGCAGCGGGTGAGGGGGGCAGGGAGCTGGCAGGGCGATGCTGCAGCAGCTGTGCTCCGTGGCTGGGTGCCTCCCTGCCCGCTGCAGGGGCAGATGCTCAGCGCCACCAGCGCCACCCCCTTCCCCGCCATATCATAGGCTTACCGCATGCGTGTCCGCTGTTCTGCCTCCCGCTCACCTGCCCCACTCATCCCCTCACAGGGCCTGCCCGGGTACGACCCGCTGACGCGCCACTGCATCTACGGCCTGGACGCCGACCTCATCATGCTGGCGCTGGCCACCCACGAGCCGCGCTTCTCCATCCTGCGAGAGGTGCGGTGGGATGTCCTTTCACTGGCTGCAGTTGCGGTGGGTGGGTAGGCCTGAGCGGGCAGCAGGCAGCACGTGGAGCGCGAAGGGTGTGCCGGCACTCCGCTGTACAAATGTTCTCTCCTGGCATGCAACCTGAGTTGCAAGTTTCCAATTTTGCCCACTCCCATCATCCTCATCCCCCCTGCTCCCCTGCTCTGCTCCCAGGTTGTGTTCCTGCCGGGCACCGCCGGCAACCAGGGCGGCCCCCACGGCAAGGACGCCAACATGGGCCTGCCGGCACAGATGTTCAGCCGGAACGACCCAACCGCTGAGCAGCCGGTGGAGACGCAGGTGGGAGCCGGGTGTGATTCCGCTAGACAAGGTTGTGCTGAACTGAAGCCAAGCTGAGCGCTGCTGCAACGGGCACGCCTTGGCTATACTGCCTGGCATGAGATGCTCAGAGCCGGGGGCTTGCCCTTGCATGGCGTGGCCCCATTACCTCCGCTGCCCAGCCGTGACCCCTAGCCGCCTGCACATGAACCCCTCACCACCTCCACCTGGCATCCCCTTTCACACCGACGCCCCCGCAGGAGGTGGCCAAGAAGCCGTACCAGTTCCTGCTGGTGGGCGTGCTGCGCGAGTACCTGCAGAAGGACCTGTGCGTGCCCACGCCCTTCCCCTTTGACCGAGAGCGCGTGTTTGACGACTTTGGTGAGGGGGTGCTCTGGGGGGGGCGGGCGGGCGGGCGGAGGACAGGCGCCCAGACTGCTGGTCGCTGTGCGTGGCTGTTCACGGCAAAGGGCGGCTGTGGCACTACCAAACTGCGGCGGCTGCCACGCTGCTCTGTTGTCAACCCACACCCACCGCATGCGCACCCACATAACTGCCTGCTGGCCCCAACCCACCCACACGCCCCCTTGCCCACCCCGCAGTCTTCATGTGCTTCTTCTGCGGCAACGACTTCCTGCCCCACATGCCCACGCTGGAGATCCGGGAGCAGGCCATCGAGCTGCTCATGCACACATACAAGCAGCTGCTGCCCAGCATGGGGTGCGCCCCGGGTGGGCCGAACCGTGGGGCTGTGCCGGCCTGGCTGCGCTGGCAGGCCCTGGACAGCTTGTCCAGAAGCGTTGACTCGCTTCCACACAGTTTGTTTGCCTTCTCACCTCCCACTCGCGGGACATTTTGTTCCAGCCTGCAACTCACTGCCCCCTGTTGCCCTCTGACCTCCTCTGCAGGTATCTGGTGGAGGGCGCCAACGTGCACCTGGACCGAGTGGAGCGCTTCATCACAGAGGTGAGTGGGGCGGGGTGGCGGCGGTCGTGGTGGTGGTGTGAGTGGGAAACTGTTTGGCAGCGCATGCGGGGGGTGACGCATTGACTTAACCTGCCGAACACACTGGCTGCCGACCTCTGCCTGCTCAGCAAAACTGCATCTGCCCAGCTCCCCACACCATCCGAGGAGACCCGCCCCACCTTGCCCCTCACCGCCCTGCAGGTGGGCAAGCACGAGGACGCCATCTTTGCGCGCCGCATGCGCATGCTCAACCGCCAGAAGGAGCGGCGCAAAGCGGACAAGCAGCGCAACATGAAGTGGAGCACGCGGGCGCCGTCTGCGGAGCAGGCCGCGACGGCGGTGGCGGTGGCGGCACACAAGTCCAAGGGAGCCAAGCTGAGCGAGGCAATGAAGCGGCCTGCTGCCGCCCTCACTCTGGGCCCCGCCCGCCCCATGGAGCAGCAGGAGGCTGTGTATGCTGCAGCGGTGGCGGCCGGCGAGGCCGGCCCCGGCTCAGCAGCGCCGGCCAACGGCGGCGGGCCCAGCAGCAACAAGTCGGCGGCGCAGCTGCTGAGGGAGCGGATCATGGCTGGGGCCAAGCGCACCGCACCGGCTGCTGAGCAGGAGGCAGGCGAGGAGAAGGCGGAGGCGGCAGCGGCGGCCGAGGCCGCGGCCACAGAGGCGGAGGTGGCTGCGGCGGCAGAGGAGGAGGCGGGTGCTGAGCCTGCCAAGAAGAAGGCACGATCCGGCACCGGCAGCCCCATGTCGGTTGGAGCGGAGGGGGTGAAAGAGGAGGAGGAGGTCAAGGCGGAGGGGGCGCCGGATGCCGCCCAGCTGTGGGCGCAGCTGGAGGTGAAGAAGGAGGAGCAGGGAGTGAAGGAGGAGGAGGAGGAGGTCAAGGCGGAGGAGGGCAGCCAAGGTGGGTGGGTGTGAGGGTGGGTGGGTGGGTGGCTAAGGGTAGGTTCTAGTGGATGGGATATCACAACGGGCATGCAGGGATTGCCAGCACTCCATTACAGCCGGCCAGCAGGCGAGCACTGTCGCCAGGCAGCTCCCCGAGCACTGCCACCCCATCTGTCCCTCCCTCCCTCCACCCACCGTCTGTCCAACGACCGCCACCCCGTGCAGCAGGCAGCGAGGAGGAGGTGGAGGGCGCCGTGGTGGACGAGGAGCTGGAGGCGGAGGAGGCGGTGGCCGAGATTGTGGCGGACGCGGACATCGACCCGGCGGTGGCGGCGCAGAATGCGCGCCTGGTGGAGCAGTTCAAGGAGCGCATGAAGGTGGGCGGGCGGGTGCAGGGTGGGGTGGGGTGGCTGGGCAGGGGTGGGCAGAGGGATGGGGTAGCCAACTGCCTCCAAGTGCCCAGGTGCCTGCTGAGCAGAAGGGCCCCGGAAGACACTTATAGCATGCGGGTGCACTTCATACTCTGCTGCGCTCTGCGCTCACCACGCGCCTGCTCCCTCCCTCCCTGCCCCCACCTCTCTCCAGGACGAGATGAAGGACCGCGCCGACTGCTTTGACGCCATGGTGGAGCACGAGGAGAAGATCCGGCTGGACCAGGCGGGGTGGAAGGAGCGGTACTACCAGGTGGGGCGGCCTGGGCCTGTTGGGGGCCTGGGCAGGAAGCCAGCCAATGGGAGGAGCTCTGCCAGCGTGATTGGCGCTGCTTAGGCCGGCACGCTGGAGCAGGCACATGCCGTGTAGTGCTGCCCGCTGCTTGTACTTACTCTTTTTTGTCTGCAGCACGGCCTGGCTACCGTGGCTGACCCATCCCGCTCTCCTGCTCACCCTGCCATGCCCGCAGGACAAGTTTGGCATGCCGGCGGGGCAGCAGGAGGGCATCATTCGAGACCTGGTGCGGCCCGCAGGGGCATGCAATGCATGGGGCTCACATACATGTGCCACTGCAGTTCAAATCCCATGCGCTCTCATCACAGCCCTGTCGCGCCACTAAACCTGTCCCCGCCCTCCCACACGTGCCAATTCCCTGCAGGTGCGGGCGTACGTGGAGGGCCTGTGCTGGGTCATGCGCTACTACTACGATGGAGTGGCCTCCTGGACCTGGTTCTACCCCTTCCACTACGCCCCCTTCGCCTCGGGTGAGCAGCGGCGCCGCCGCATGCTGCTGCGCGTCCTGGGCAGCGCGCCGTTGCCGGACGTGGCTGCACTCTGTGCGGCGTGCAGTCCCATGCTCCCACCCTGCTGCTCGTTGCTTGTATGCTGCCAGCCAACCTCCCGCCCTGCCTCCCATCATTTGCCTGCCGCCCACCCTGTATTCCTGATCCCGCCCCGTCTCCTCCCCGCCCCTCCAGACCTGCACGGCATTGGCTCCCTGGACATCTCCTTTGACCTGGGCGTGCCCTTCAAGCCCTTTGACCAGCTCATGGGCGTGCTGCCCGCAGCCTCGGCACATGCGCTGCCCACCGGCTACCAGGTGAGCGGGGGCTGGGCCGCGGGGCTGGTGCTGCTTGGCAGGCTGGAATAGGAAGGGATGAGCAAGAGTTTGTTGCATGGCACTGCTGCCGCGAGCTTGCTAGGACGCTGCCTTGAGCCTGGTGCGTTCCTCGTCTCTCGTCTGCCCAGCATTGAGCTGTATCCCTCTGCAATGCCCCTGCCGTCGCAGCCGCTGTTCACCGCCAAGGACTCGCCCATCCTGGACTTCTACCCCAAGACCTTCAAGGTGGGGCTGGCTAGCTTTAGGCACACAGCTTGGCGTGCAGGGTCCACCACAAACTGTTTCAACCAACCGCTGCAGTGCTGCTATGTCTCTGCCCCTTATTGTGTCGCTGCCTGCTGACTGACCGCATATCTGTTCGCCCCACAACCCGCCCTGCCCAGGTGGACATGAACGGCAAGCGGTTTGCGTGGCAGGGCGTGGCGCTGCTGCCCTTCATCGAGGAGGAGCGCCTGCTGGCCGCCACGCGCGCAGTGGAGCACACGCTGAGCGAGGAGGAGCGGTTCAGGTGGGGCGCAAGGGGAACAAGTGGTAGGCGGGAGGCGGTTAGTTTGTGAGATCGGGTGATGTCCTGGACCAGCTGGTGTTCTGTGATGTAACTATCCACCTTGCGTCCGCTTGAATTGACGTTACCCCTTCCCGGCTGGCGGTGCTGTCTCCATGAAATGCACCCAGCCACCTCAACTGCCCTGGTGTGACCTCCTCCCTCACTTGCAGGAACTCTCAGCGCCTGGAGCTGATGTACCTGTCGGGCTCCCACTCCCTGGCCCCCGACGTGTTTGAGCTGGGGGAGGCCTGCCAGGACATGGATGCAGCCGCCAAGCTGGCGGCAGCGCGGCCCTTGGACGCTGGCGCATCGGGTGCGGGCAGAGAGGGAAGCTATCCTTGGGCGTGTGGACTGCTGGTTGCGGTTGAATGCGGTGTGTGATGTACTGGGTGGGCAGGCGGAGGGACAGCAGCGTTGGAGCAATCATTGGGTGCCTTCCAGATCATTGCACAGCCTGATGTATGAGGAGCTGGTTACCGATCAGCCCCACCTCTTACCCCCTTCCCGCAGAGGGCATGAACGGCTTCATCGCGGCGCCGGGCGGCGAGGTGTGCCCCGCGGTGCTGCCCGCCCCCTTCCGCGGTCTGGGAGAGGACCTCACCTCCAACAACGTTGTGTGCTGCGTGTTCAAGCTGCCGGCGCACCACAAGCACAGCACGCAGCTGCTGCCGGGGGCGCGCGAGGATGTGAGTGGCGGGGAGGGGTGGTGGTCGTGCGGGGTCACAGGTGGCGCAGCACATGCCATGCGCAGCCCAGATGCATTGCCGTTGCCTGAAGCCATTGTTGCAAGCCTGGCGTGTCCTCCATCAGAAACTGTCCAACACCTGGCATGCCCCTTTCTGACCCCACACAAGCCCCACGCCCCTCCTCATACCCCCAGGAGCCTGTGGTGACGGACGCCGACATCCCCACACCTCAGCCGCTGTGGCACGAGCCGCCGCAGCGCCGCGGCGGCGGCGGCTTCCACGGCCAACGCGGTCCGCCCCCCGGCATGCTGGGCGATGGTGCGCACCGCATGCTGCGGCACAACTTGGACGCGGGACGCTCGCAGCAGTACCATGGCGCCGGCGTGCAGCCCGCCTACGGGCGGCAGCCGCCCCCGCAGCAGTACGGCTACCAGCAGCCGCCACAGCCGCAGTATGGCATGCAGCAGCAGTACGGCATGCAGCCGCCGCCGCAGTTTGGCGGGTTCCAGCCGCAACCGCAGCCTCAGTATGGCATGCAGCCTCCGCCACAGTTTGGTGGCTTCCAGCTGCAGGGCTACCCGCAGCAAGGCTTCCAGCAGCAGCAGGGCGGCGGCAAGTTCCGGGGCGGAGCATTCGGGGGCCCGCCCCCCGGCGCATTCGGCGGCCCGCCCCCCATGCAGCCGCAGCAGCCTCAATTTGGCGGGTTCACCCCCGCCTTCCAGCCCGGCGCACCCATGCCGCCGCCACAGTTTGGCGCCCCGCCGATGCAGCAGCAGCAGGAGTATGGTGGCCCGCCGCAGCAGCAGCAGGGTGGCTTTGCGCAGGGCAACCGGTTTGCTGCGCTGCAGCGGCGCCAATGAACGCCGGCGGCCGCTGCGATGTATGCTTCGTGACCCCCCCCTAGTGCTCCATGCAACCTGACCGACCACGTACGAATGAGTGTGACATTCGACTTGTAATGTGCCAAGCAGCACTAAAAGATGGGAAGCAGCTAGAGGGGTAGCAAGGGCAGCAAATTATGAGCAGCAGCAGAAGCATTGGAATGGCGAGCAAAGAAAATCAGAGCGGGCGTAAACAGTTCAGGTCGGTCAAAATGCAGGGCGGGGGGCCCAACCTGCCTAGGCGTCATCGGATGCGTTCATGTGAGGAAAAGCTGCGGCTGCGCACTGCCGCCTACTTGGGCACATCCGTCTTTGGCGGCTCCGGCTTCGCCTCTGGTGCCTTGACTTGCTTGATCTCTTGCTGCGCCGCCCGCCTGCACGGGCAAATGAGAGCGGCAGCAGTGGCAGGAGCGCTTGTCAAGAAGAGAGTTGCGCTAGCTGTCGCAACAGGGCAGCAAGTGCTGCTTTGCGCCATACATTGCTGCTGCAGCATGGCATGTCACCAGCATCCGCCCATTGCAAGGCAGGCAGGCTTGCTCTCTTCCAGCAACGGCCACGCACTCTGCCGCCGCGCCCTGCTCCTCCAGCCACGTCCGGATGTGCCGCATGTTGCGCCGCAGCATCGCCGACGACTGCTTGAGGTCCTTGCTCATCAGCATCGCCACTGCGCCCACGCCCACTGCAGCGGGCAGGCATGGGGGAGCGCTTCAGCAAGAGTGGGTGGCAGCAGCAGCGGCGGCGGCGGCGGCGGCGGCGGAGCAGACCCAAGCCTCCCCTCCAACCCTGGCGCGGTGCTGACCGACTGTGAGGATGAAGTTGGTGATGGCCATGCTGCCCAACGCTGCGGCAGTGGGGTATGGGCGGGGCGGGCCTGTGCCTGCTCCTGTGCGTCGGGGCTGGGTGCCTGGAGGGTTTCTTTGTGCACTGCAAGCGATTGGGAGCACGGGTTTGGGCGTTGGAGGCCTCTGCTCGGGGCATGGCCTGCGTGGCGTGGCGGCATGGCCGGGCTCAAGGCCGCATCCGCGCCTGCCTCCTCCCTTTGACTTGCCCTAGTTGGCGCGGTGGAGTGGGCAATTCGTTCGCGATGGTGCGCTGGGGCCGCCGCGGGCATCGACCATGGGCTGGCGCTGGCAGCGGGGCTGGGGCGCCGCCGGGGCGCCCGGGGCGTGCAGCATCGGCGGCTGGGCGGCCGGGCAGCGCCCGCGGGCCGCCAGGGGCGCCGCCGCATGTCAGCGCCCTGCTCGCGCTCCCACTGGCCCGCAGGTGAACGTCCCGAAGACCAAGAAGGCCTTCTGCAAGGGCAAGGAGTGCCGCAAGCACACCATGCACAAGGTCACTCAGTACAAGACCGGCAAGGCGTCGCTCTACGCGCAGGGTGCGCCGCCAGCCCGCTGGTGGCTCGAGCCTGCTGCTGTCAATGTGCTGCAGCAGCTGTTGATGGCATGATGTGAAAAGAGCCTGGAGCGCAGCTGCTGATTGCTGTTTTCAAACATGGCATCCTCCGCCGCCGCTATATCATGCCGCGCTGCCGCCGTCGCTGCCCGTCTGCAGGCAAGCGGCGTTACGACCGCAAGCAGTCCGGCTATGGTGGCCAGACCAAGCCCGTGTTCCACAAGAAGGTGCGCGCGGCAGCAGGGCCGGGGGATGCAGCACCAGGATGCCTGTGTATTTCGATGCGATGGGCCGGACAGCTGGAGCGGGAGCCAACGGCAAGCTGGCGCACAGCAGTTGGGGGAACCAGCATGGAGCAGCAGCAGTGCTGGAGCAGCAGCAGCAGCAGCAGCGGCGGCAGCAGGCAGCATGCCGGGCAGATGGTGTCACCCTGAGCAAACGCTGGCACAGGTTGTATGAGCAGAGGAGCCACAGGCAGCAGTTGCCCATGGCAGGGTCCCCGCGGTTGCAGCAGCAGCACGGCAGCCAGAACGCAGCAGCAGCAGCAGCAGCAGCTTGCACGGCAGTGCAGTGCCATGCTGCCAGCAGGCATGCCAGGAGCGTCGCAGTTCCAGGGATCCAGCAGCATGCGGACGGCTGTTGATCCCGCAGCATAGGCCCCTGCAGCAATGCTGCCCCAGGGCATGTCGCTGCTACTGCAGCTGCTCAGCGCTGGCATGCGGCATGGGCATGCGGCTGTGTAGGCGGCAGGCAGCATGGCAGCAATGGAGCGCGCCAGCGTCGGCAGCAATGGCAGTAGTCTGCCGTCATGGCTCCCAGTGCCGTGGCATGCAGCTGCCTCCGGCGGGAGCTTTGTGGTCGCCCCACTGTGCTGGCCGCTCATGCTTGCTGCCCGCACTCCTGCCCTCCCGCAGGCCAAGACCACCAAGAAGATTGTGCTGCGTCTGGCCTGCACTGTGTGCAAGGCCCAGCACATGCACGCCATCAAGGTGCGGGGCGGGGCGGCGGAGTGGGGGTGATGGATGAGTTTTAAGTGCAGCGCTGGAGGGCATGATGGCTTGCGCTGGGCAAGCTTGGAGCAGCGGCTGCAGAGGAGGGCGAGCAGCAGCAGTCATGGCTGTGGCATCATGCAGCAGCTGCGGCCGTCACGGCGGCGGAGTGTGCTGACCGTGGTGCTCCCCTCCATCGTCCCTGCCCCTGCAGCGCTGCAAGCACTTCGAGATTGGCGGCGACAAGAAGGTAAGCTGCAGGGTTGTAGTTGAATTTGCCTGCATTTGCCCAGCATTTGCCTGGCATGCACAGCAGCTTGGGGGGTGCCGATGGCGGTCGGAGGAGGGAGCGAGCGCGTGATGCAGGTTGGAGAGGTGCTGACTGCTTGCTTCTCCCTGCTCCCCACTCCCTTTACCTTTTTAGGTAAAAGGACTATATTGAAAAAAAAAGGAGAGCGGCAGGCGGAGAGCATGACCGCAGAATGGAGGCAGCGGCGCCCGCTCGCCCTGGGCGGCCTGCTCCCCGCCCGGCGCCTCGCCTGGGCGCCCTTTGGCCACTCCTACGCCTCCTTGCCCATGCCCTTGTGCTTCCCGAGCTGCCCAACCTGGCATGCAAGCAGCCTGGCCGACTGTAATGCCACTGGCGTGTGAGTCTGGCACAGCAGCTGACATGGGCGGCCGTGACGCAGCAGCCGAGAGGAGGGTGGAGATGGTATCCACTGCAGGATGTACCAGCAGCACACATGCACAGGGGCTGAAAATTAGGCCACCCCACATGATACAACACAAACGCATATGTCTATCCGATCAATGGAAATTTGGGGTGGGGCTGCACACCGCCTGCGCCTGGCGAGCGCCGCAGCGCACCTGCCCCGCAGCTGTCTCGCCATGCCCTTGGACCCACCCAAAGCGATGCCCTGGCCTCCCCTCGCTCTCCCGCCCGCCTGCCTGCCTGCCTGCATCCCACAGAGCCCCCCTCGGCTGCTGCTGCAGCGCACCTCGCCCGTCCGCACCCCCGCCCGGCCACTCCGACTCGCCGCCATGTCCAGGCGGCAGGTCATCATCACCAGCAACTTCAAGGGCGCCCGCCCCGCGCTGGTGCTCGCCCAGGCCGCCAGCCTGGACCTGTCGCCCGACAGCATCGCCGAAGGCATCGCCTGCGGCGAGCTGCGGCCCACACACATCCCTTTTGAGTCGGTGCGCGGCCTGCCCGAGGGCGTCAAAACCTACGCCTTTGACATGGCCGCCACGGGAGTGCAGGGCAGGGGCCGCTGCGACATGGCCTATGGCGGCTACTTCCACCGGCCCACCGAGAGCATGCTGTTGGAGCGGGCGGACGGAAGTAAGTTGCAGGGGCTGGGTGGGCTGGGCTTGGCTTGGCTTGGCTGGGCTGGGCTGGGCTAGGCTGGGCAGAGAGGGAGTCGGATTGGAACGTTGCAGCAGAGGGCGGACCATGCCATGCGCTCCCATGCCATGAGCTGCGCCTCCTGCTCTCCCTCCCCCCATGCAGGCTTTGAGCTGGACGTGCTCAGCGGCGCAGTGCAGCGCTCGCTGGCCGGCGCCAGCGTGGAGAATGTGGCGCTGATGCAGTTCCCGCCCAGCGACACCATGTACGACAACCTGATGCTCTACCGCGACATCAAGGTGGGCGGCGGCAGCGGGGGCGGCCTGGCCGGGGTGCCAATGCCTGCTACCGAACATTGTACTGCTGGCCTGCCTCCCGCCTGCAGCGACCCAATGTCCCGCCGCCCTGCTCCTCTCCTGCGCAGACGCAGACGGAGCTGATGCCGGACCCTGATGCGCTGGCCCTGCGGGTGGGCCTGCGCGGCGTGCCCAACACCCAGCCCGCGGTGTACTACCCCGCCTACCACCTGTACGGCGCCGTGAAGGGTGAGGGTGGAGGGGTGCTGGCATCTTTGTGCGTTGTGCGCGTTGCAGCCTCGAGGAGGCAGAGCTTGCTGTGCTGACGCACGCCGTCCCCGCCCGCATGCACTTCCCTGCCGTGCAGGCGGCCCCTTCCTGCGCCTGGGCAACGTGGTGGAGCACATGCTGCAGGTGGGGCTGGGCTACTGCTTGTGCTGGCATAATGAGGCATTCATTGACCTGCACTTATCAATCCCTGGTGCCTGATCTAAAGGCCAGGCTGCCCTAAGGCAGCCAAGCTTAATTTAACATTGACTCCCAGCATTGCTGCCCAGCCCTAGCTGCAGGGCACCGGCCTGACCAAGGAGCAGGCGCTGGGCGGGCGCAATGCCAAGGACTGCGTGGTGCTCATTGACCACGCCAACATCACCATCACCGACTTCCGCTTCCAGCAGTCCCAAGGTGAGCACGCAGTGGGAGGGAGGGAAGGAGGCAAGGCTGTTGTCTAATGGGCACAGATGCAGCTGATTGGCTCTTGAGCCTGCCTGAGCCGCCACGGCAGCTGCCGTTGCAGCAGCACAGCATCCCTGCCGGGCAGCGGCTGCGTTTTGGCTGGCAGAGCATGCTTGCAGGCCTCAGCTCCGGCCAGCTGTGACACCTCTTCTGCAAAATCTACACCTCTGCGCATGCGCTGCTTCAGCCTGCCCTGCTCCCGCCTCCCGCTGCCGCCCCTGCAGGCACCTTCGGCGCGGCATTCATCCGCCACCGCACCAACATGCGGCCCTACCTGCAGGACCTCGCCTCCTTCATCACCTCCGTGCTGGCCAACCCGCGGGCCCTGGCCGCTCTGCCGCCCGGCATGGAGCAGCCGCTGCAGGTGCTGCAGGCCACGCTGGCGGCCGGCAACTACGCGCACAACCTGCTGCGCCCGCTGGTGCCTGACACAGTCGAGGTGGAGGTGAGCAGCGGGGCAGGTGGCGCTGGGGGTGGCAGAGCATTGAGCCCGCCGCTGGTGCTGCTGCGGGTGCCGCTGCCGCCCCAGCACCAGAAAACTGTCGCTTCCACACCGCCTGCTTGACTGGGTTTGCCCTGCGGTGCTCCCTTGCGATCGCTGTTCAGCACGCCGATGCTGTTGGTCCCTCACACTCCCATTTCGTGCCCTGATTCTGCACTTGACCCATGACAGGACACCGCAGTGGCTGGGTTCAAGGCCATGTTCAGCACGCCAGGGCCGCCAGCGCTGATCGGCCAGGTCTCGCACCTTGCGCAGCGCGGCAAGCTCAACCAGCTGATGCAGGCGGCACGGGCGGCGCTGCAGGCGGGCAATTGGCGGGCCTTCCGCGAGGCATTTGAGGACCTGCACCTGCACCTGCTGACGGTAGGCCACTCACTAGCGTGCTTGTTGGCGCCCAGCAGTGTGGCAGTGACATGAGCTGCACTCCAGCTCTGGTGCTCTGTGATGAAATGAATACAGCCGGCGGGTGCCTTAGCGAAACAGCCGACACCTTGCTGGCTCGCGCCGTGCTCACGTCTCCTGCATGTTGCCCTGACCTACCCTGCTGCCCACAGGTGTGCTCGTCCGAGTCGTGGGCCACGTACATCCTGGCCTTCTTGAACTCTTTCCTGGAGCGGTTCAGCTGCATCGTGCGGCTGGACCGCAGCTCCAAGCTTCCCTACATGGACGTCACGCACGCTACCATGTGAGGAAGGGGGGCGGGGCTTTGTGGGCAGGCATGCGCGCATGCTGGAAGCCACTGACTGCTGGCAAAGCGGTGCTGGATGAGGCGATGCAATCCCCTCCCCTGCCTCCAGCAGCACCATTTCATACCTGTGCCTGCACCCCTCATACTGCTTTCCTGCAGGACTGTGCCCAAGGAGCTGCAGCACGCCCTGAGCTCCATCGCCATCAGGGTGGTGGTGGATGCGCACCAGACGGCACAGCGCGGCGAGGCCTCTGTGCTGGAGCGGGTGGTGCTGCCGCTGCTGGACCGGAGTGTGCTGGACGAGGTGGCGCGCCTGGAGCCGCCGCCTCGCGGCAGCTCCGCTCTGGTGGCCGCGCACGTTGGCCTGGGGGAGGTTGGCAAGGTGAGCTGGTGCTGACGCCTGCCGCCACCATTGCTGGGGTTGAGGCACAGGGAGGGCGTAGCAGGCAGGCGGGCAGGGAGGCGCATGCATGGCTGCGTTGTGCATTCTGGTGTTGGAAAGCTGGCTATCCCGCACATCCACCGCTCGACTTCTCGTCCCCGTATGAAACACTGGCATGCAGGTGCTGGGGCTGCTGTGCATCCGCGGCGTGGCGCCCGAGGAGACGCCGCTGAGATACGTGGCGGCGGCGGCGGCGGGCCCATCCAGCAAGGAGGTGCAGGCCTCCCAGGCTGCCATTGACGAGGGTGAGGGTCCAGGGAGCTGCAGTTGGCGAGGGGGGAGCATAACAGACCTGTGTGGATGGAGCCGCTTCCTTTCACGTGAGGCGCATCGTGCGGCCGCCCCTCCACCTGCACTCTGGCTGCTTCCACCCGCTCATTTACCCATCCCAACTGCCCAACCACTGCCACGTTTTCCCTGCAGAGGGCGATGAGTGGACAATCAATCCTGGTGTTCCCATCCTGTCCATGCCAGTGGACCAGGTGAGCTGAGGTGGGGTGGAGGGTGGGGTGGGTTGGACGCACATGGCGGAGTGACCCAGCAAACCTTTTTTGCGCCCAGTAAGAAGAATCGGTGCGCAGCCCTGCCAATTTGAAGCACAGTTCTGCGTGCTTGCGCTATGATTGACGTGCTTGCACTTCCGTGCTCCCTCCCCGCCCTGCTCAGGACATGCTGGACAAGCTGCTGGCCCCGCTGGGGCCCATGGCCAAGTTCACGCAGCAGGCAGGGGTGGCGGCCCAGGCCGCCCTGGAGCGCGGCAACATCCATATGGCCAGTGGTTCGGGTGCTGGCGGCGCCTCCAGCAGCGGCGGCGGCCCCTTCGCCACCGCCTTTGGCAACTTGGGCCCTGCCGCGGTACCGCGGTACCGCACCGGTGCGCCCTACCCCCTGGCGGCTAGCGGTGTCCTGGCGCGTGCAGCCAGCATCGGCCCTGGGCGCCGCACCTCCAGCTTCAGCCTGCAGCAGGGCGACCGCGTGCACAGCGCGCCGCTGCCGGGCCCACATGCATTCAAGCGGCTGCGCAGCCAGAGCAGCCTGCGCCCGGCCAGCGCTGCTGGGCCCGAGAACGCAGCGCCGGCACCCGCCGCCGCAGCACAGCAGGCGGTGCTCTCCATTGCCCAGCAGCAGCATGGCAGGGGCGGCGGCGGCATTGGTAGGGGGGGGGGGGCGGCAGCGCAGCGTGGTGGTCTTCAGCGACGGCAGCGACGAAGACACCGCCATGTAGACGGTAAGGAAAGCTCGGGGCAATTGAACAGTACATGCCTGCTTGCTCATATCAGATTGAAGCATAGATGCGGCGCCATTTTGCTGGTCAGTTTCAAACTCGTTCACAGTGCTCACAACTGCCCTGCAGGGAGGAGGTGCCTGCCTCGGGAGCGCCGCAGCGGAGCTCAGTAGGCACAGCACGGCTGCCCGCTGCTGCTAGCAGCCAACATTTGTAGCGCCATCCAACCCCTGAAAGGGCCAGCGAGCTGTAGAATCTGCAAACATCATTCTGCTTTGCGTTGCCTTGCTTTGCCTTGCTTTCGTTGCTTTGCTTGCGCTGTTTCGCTGCGTTGCGTTGCATTGCGCAATGAGCATGCTCTGCCTGCCCGTCGGCCAGAAGTGGTTTGGAGCAGCCGAGGGCGGGGCCCCTAGAGGCTGGCCTTTTGCCTGGTGTAAGGACCTCCGAGCTCTGTCACAACCTCAGAACCTGAGCAGTTGGGCAAAAATGGCAGCTGTGGCGGGCTGCGCGGCAGGCGAGCGGCGAATGCAAGCGGTGGCGGCGGGCGGCGGCGGGCGGCAGCCGAGAGTTCAGGCTTGCCTCCTGCTCCATCTGCAGGCCTACCTGGCCACTTCAGGGGCATGGGAGGGCGCATGAGGTGCCCCATGCGCCCGCATGGGCCCGCCCCAGCTTAAATTGCCCTCCACCCGCGCT
>VFQQ010001789.1_pt1 | contig 27824 bp, 30 predicted proteins | sample 3512341 | NCBI WGS metagenome assembly VFQQ01 (sample SAMN10412373, study PRJNA504923) | tailings metagenome | isolation source: Relicate 2 Philex TSF1 revegetated site | place: Philippines: Tuba, Benguet | collected 2017-08-29
CTCTCGGGCGGCCAGCGTCAGCGCCTGGCCATCGCCCGCGCCATTGCCAAGGACGCGCCGGTGCTGATCCTCGACGAGGCCACCTCGGCGCTGGACAGCGAGAGCGAACGCGCCGTGCAGGAGGCGCTCGACACGCTGATGCAGGGCCGCACGACGCTCATCATCGCGCACCGCCTGTCGACGATCGAAAACGCCGACCGCGTGCTGGCACTCGATGGCGGCCGGCTCGTCGAGCAAGGCACGCACGGGCAGCTGCTGGCCAGCGGAGGCCTCTACGCCCGGCTGCACGCGATGCAATTCAAGACCTGACGGAGACAAGCCCGGTGAACGCCCCCATCTCACGCTACCCGGTGCCCGATCTGCACGACCTGCCCGAGGACCTGCGCGCCCGCATCCTCGAGGTGCAGGCCAAGACCGGCTTCGTGCCCAACGTCTTCCTGGCGCTTGCGCACCGCCCCGCCGAGTGGCGCGCGTTCATGGCCTACCACGACGCGCTGCTGCTCAAGGAGACCGGTTCGCTGAGCAAGGGCGAGCGCGAGATGGTGATCGTGGCCACCTCGGCCGCCAACCAGTGCCTGTACTGCGTGGTGGCACATGGCGCGATCCTGCGGGTCTATGAGAAGAAGCCGCTCATCGCCGACCAGGTGGCCGTGAACCACCGCAAGGCCGACATCACACCGCGCCAGAAGGCGATGCTCGATTTCGCGATGAAGGTGGCGCTGGAGTCGCACCGCATCGAAGACGCCGACTTTGCGGCGCTGGCCGAACACGGCTTCAGCGCCGAGGACGCCTGGGACATCGGCGCCATCGCCGCGTTCTTCGGCCTTTCCAACCGCATGGCCAACCTCACCGGCATGCGGCCGAACGACGAGTTCTACGTGATGGGGCGCGTTCCGCGCGAGAAGAGCGGCAAGAAGTAGACAAGGAGACACACACACATGAAGCAGACCTGGTTGGCCCTGGCAGCGGCCTCCTTGCTGGCCGCGTGCGCCAGCGTGGGCGGTGGCGGCGACCGCACCGCCACCCTCCAACGCACCGCCAACGGCGTGGCGCACATCCATGCGCCCGACTGGGAAACCCTGGCCTACGGCATGGCCTACGCCTACGCGCAGGACAACGTGTGCATGACCGCGCAGCACCTCGTCACCGTGCGCGGCCTGCGTTCACGCCACTTCGGCGGTGCGGCCACGGCGCAGCTCGGCCTGCGGCCGCTGCCCAACGAGCAGATCGACCTCTTCGTGGCCGCGCACATGGACGACGCCGCCCTGGCCCAGGTGGCCGCCACCACCAGCCCGCGCGCGCAGGCGCTGGAGCGTGGCTACGTGGCCGGCTACAACCGCTACTTGGCCGACCACGCAGGCCGCCTGCCGGAGGCCTGCAACAACCAGCCCTGGGTCGAGCCGATGACGCTGGCCGAGTACCGCCGCATCGGCGAGCTCAGCGCCGTGCAGGCGGGCATCGGCGCGCTGGCCGATGCGATGCTGGCCGCGGCGCCGCCGAAGGCGGCTGCGGCGTCGATAGAGACACCGATCAACGTCGCCGCCGCGGCCGAACTGATGCACGAAGCCGGCGTGCTCGACCCCGCCGACCGGGGCTTCGGCTCCAACGCCTGGGCCTTCGGCAAGAGCACGACGGAGGGTGGCCGCGGCATGCTGCTGGGCAACCCGCATTTCCCCTGGACCGGCACCAACCGCTTCTGGCAGGTGCACCTCACGGTGCCGGGCCAGCTCGACGTGATGGGGGTGGCCATCGGCACCAGCAGCGCCGTGGTCATCGGCTTCAACAAGGACGTGGCCTGGAGCCACACCGTGAGCACCGGCAGACGCTTCACGCTGCACGAGCTGAGCCTGGTGCCCGGCGACCCCACCAGCTACCTGGTGGACGGCCGGCCCGAGAAGATGAGCTCACGCACGGTCAGCCGCATGGTCAAGGGCGCTGACGGCACGTTCAGCATCAAGCTGCACACGGTGTGGAGCACACGCTGGGGCCCGGTCATCGTGCTGCAGCGCGCCGGCCTGAACTGGACCGCGCAGCGCGCCTACGCGCTGCAGGACGCCAACGCCGGCAACATGCGTGCGGCCGAGACGGTCCTCGGCTTTGGCACCGCCACCAGCGTGCAGGACATGCAGAAGGCGCTGCGCGGCCTGGGCACGGCCTGGGTCAACACCATCGCCGCCGACCGGCATGGCAACGCGATGTATGCCGACGTGAGCACCGTGCCCGACGTCGATGCCGCCACGCTCGAACGCTGCAAGCCCAGTGCGGCCGCCGCCGCGCTGCGCGCCGGCGCCGGGCTCGTCGTGCTCGACGGCAGCAAGGCCGACTGCCAGTGGAAGCGCGATCCCGCCTCGCCCGCACCCGGCCTCACGCCCTACGAGCGCATGCCGGTGGTGGTGCGCAACGACTGGGTGCACAACAGCAACGACAGCTTCTTCTACACCCACCCCGAAGTGCGCTTCAGCGGCATCGGCCCGCTGGTGGGCGACGACACGATGCGCCAGCCGCGCACCCGTTCCGGCCTGATGGAGGTGCCCGAGCTCGTCAACGGCGGCCCGGTGACGCTGCAGCGCATCCAGGCCCAGCTCTTTGCCAACCGCAACCTGGCGGCCAAGGTGGTGCTGCCCGATCTGCTGGCGGCCTGTGCCACGGCCGCACCCAGCGACGACGCCAAGGCCGGCTGCGCCGCGCTGCGCGGCTGGGACCGGCTGAACGACGTCCATTCACGCGGCGCACACCTGTTCCGCGAGTTCTGGCGCACGGTCATGGCCACGCCCAGGCTGTACCGCGTGCCGGTGGACAAGGCCCAGCCCACGGCCACGCCGCTGGGCCTGAACATGGCCGGTGCCGAGGTCGCTGGCAAGGTCTGGGCCGCGCTCGAAGGCGCGGTGAAGAAGCTGCGCGACAGCCAGGTCGCGCTCGACGCCCCGCTGGGCAGTGTGCAGCGCCCCGCGATCACGCCCGAGCCGATCGCGCTGCACGGCGGCCAGAGCTTCGAGGGCGTGCTCAACTACATCGGCGACAGCACCGGCTGGCTGCCGCAGGGCTACCGCATCGACTACGGCACGAGCTACGTGCAGACCGTGGGCTTCGACGAGCGCGGCCCGGTGGCGATGGCGCTCTTGACCTACGGCCAGAGCACCAACCCCGCCTCGCCACACGTGGCCGACCAGCTGCGCCTCTTCAGCGCCAAGCAGTGGCCGCGCCTGCCCTTCCACGCCGACGAGGTGGAGCGCGAGCGCCGCGGCGAGATCCTGCGCCTCACACGGCCCTGAAGGCGGCCCTGAAAGCAACACGGCCCCGCGAGGGGCCGTGTTCTCCGCGCCGGTCGATCAGCTCTGCTGCAGCGCGCGGATGCGGTCCTCGATGGGCGGGTGGCTGCTGAACAGCGCCATCAGCCCGCTGGGGCGGCTGCTGATGCCCATCGTGGCCACGGTCTGCGGCAGCTGGCCGGGGTCCAGGCCACCCAGGCGCGCCAGCGCGTTGATCATCGGCTGCTTGCGGCCCATCAGTTCGGCGGCACCGCGGTCGGCGCGGAACTCGCGCTGGCGCGAGAACCAGGCCACGATCACGGCGGCGAGCACGCCCAGCACGATGTCGAGCACGATGGTCGTCACGTAGTAGCCGATGCCGACACCGTCGCGGTCGTTCTTCAGCAGCACCTTGTCGACGAAATAGCCGATCACGCGCGACAGGAACACGACGAAGGTGTTCATCACGCCCTGGATCAGCGTCATCGTCACCATGTCGCCGTTGGCCACGTGCGCCACCTCGTGGCCGATGACGGCCTCGACCTCGTCGCGGCTCATGCTGTGCAAGAGGCCCGTGCTCACGGCCACGAGCGCCGAGTTCTTGAAGGCGCCGGTGGCAAAGGCATTGGGCTCGCCGTCGTAGATGGCGACCTCGGGCATGCCGATGCCGGCCTTCCTGGCAAAACCTTCCACGGTGCCGACGATCCAGCGGTGCGTGGGGTCGCTGCTGTTGTTGATGATCTGCGCGCCGGTGCTCCACTTGGCCATCGGCTTGCTCATCAGCAGCGAGATGATCGCGCCGCCGAAGCCCATCACGGCCGCGAAGCCCAGCAGCATGCCAAGGTTCAGCCCGTTGGCCGTGAGATAGCGGTTGACGCCGAGCAGGCTGGCGGCAATGCCCAGCACCACCATCACGGCGACGTTGGTGATGACGAACAGGACGATGCGTTTCATGGTGTTGCGGCCTCCGGTGCCGCGTGCGAACCGTTACAGGCGCGGATGTTAGGGCGGGGTGCGCGAGTTCAAGCAAACCCGCCCCCGGTGGGGGATTCGCGCCTCAGCCGGCCAGCCGCACCTGGGTCGGCTTGGCCGTGGGCAGAAGTTCGAAGCGGGGCCCCAAGGTCTTGAAGAGCTTGAGCGAGCTGGCGTTCTTGCCCAGCAGCCCCGCCTCGCGCAGCCGCTGCACGGCCACGTTCAGCGCCAGCTGCTGGCCGGCGGCGAGTTCGGGCAGGCAGCCGAGCACCTTTTCGGCCTGCGGCGACAGCGGCTCGGGAGCGGGCGGCGGGGCTGCTGCCACCTTCTTGGCTGCGGTCTTGCGCGGCGCGGCAGCCTTCTTCGTGGCGGCCTTCCTGGCCGGCGCGGCCTTTGCCGCGGGCTTGTGCTCCAGCACCGTGTAGTCGTCGTACACGTCCTGTGTCTCGTCGCCGGTCTTGCCCTGCTGGCCGATGCCGCGCACCACACAACCCTTCTCGCGCAGCCGCTGCACCAGCGGCGCGAAGTCGCTGTCGCTGGAGGCGATCACGACCACGTCGGGCCGCTCGGCCAGCACGAGGTCGATGGCATCGACCGCCAGCGCGATGTCGGTGCTGTTCTTGCCGGCGGCGAGGTTGACCATCGGCTTGATCGCCAGGCGCTTGAAGGCAGCCTGGTTGGCCACCGCGCTCTCGGCCGTGCAGTAGGCGCGGCGCACGTGCAGGCCGCCGTGTTGTTCCAGCAGCAGCTTCACGGCCTGCTGCATGACGTCGACGCTGACGTTGTCGGCGTCGATCAGCAGCATCACGCGTTCTTGGCTCATCGTGTGTTTCCTTCAGCGAGGATGAACTCGCGCAACAGGGCCAGTGTGCGCTCGCGCGCATCGGGCAGCACGCCGTGGCCGGCGCCTGCGAACTCTTCGTAGCGCCTCAGGTGCGTCGGCAGGCAGGCCGCGATCTCGCGCTGGTTCTCCACCGGCAGCATCGGGTCGAGCGTGCCGCCCAGCACGAGCGTGGGGCAGGCCACGCGCTGCAGCGCGGGGCGCAGGTCGAAGTGGCTGCCTTCGCCGTCGGCGCGGCTGAACCAGCGGGTGCACTCGGCGTTGCGCACCTGGCGCTGCAGCCAGTCGGATCCGGCGGGGCTCTGCGTGTACAGCGGCACGCACACGCGCAGCCAGCCATCGAGCACCTCGGGGCTGCTGTCGCCATCGATCAGCCGGCGCCGCGCCAGCGCACCGGCTTCAACGCCGCCGAGCTGCTCGAACAGCGCCACGCGGCGCGCGGTGAAGGCGCCACCGCGCGCGGCGGTGCTGACGAGGATCAACTTCGCCGGGTGATCAGGGTGCCGCGTGGCATAGGCCTGCGCGACGATGCCGCCGAAGCTCACGCCGAGCACGACCGGCCTGGCGATGCCGAGCGCCTCGCAGAAGGCACGCGCGTCGTCGGCCCATTGCGCCAGGTTCCACTGCGCGGGGTCGCTGCCCTCGCTGCGGCCGTTGCCGCGGTGGTCCAGGTAGACGATCTGCGCCACGTCGGCGAGCGCGTCCCAGTCGGGGCGGTAGTGGCTGTGGTCGGCGCCCGGGCCGCCGTGCAGCATCAGCAGCGTCGGCTTCTCGTGCATCGCCGCGCCGCGCGGATCGAGCTTCGCACCCACGGTGTCGAAGAACAGCCGCACGCCGTTGACCAGCACGTGCATGGCGTGCTCAGCCCGCCAGGCGCCAGTTCAGTGTCTCGCCGGCGCGCAGTGGCTTGATCAGCGCATCGCCGAAGGGCAGCGTCTCGGGCAGCGCCCAGGCCTCGCGCTTCAGCGTCACGGTGCCGGTGTTGCGCGGCAGGCCGTAGAAGTCGGCGCCGTGGAAGGCGGCAAAGGCCTCGAGCTTGTCGAGCGCGCCAGCCGCCTCGAAGGCCTCGGCGTACATCTCCAGCGCCGCCGGCGCGGTGTAGCAGCCGGCGCCGCACACGCTCTGCTCCTTCAGCTGCGCGGCGTGCGGCGCACTGTCGGTGCCAAGGAAGAACTTCGGGCTGCCCGAGCTGGCCGCGGCCACCAGCGCCTGGCGGTGGCGCTCCTTCTTCAGCACCGGCAGGCAGTACCAGTGCGGGCGCAGGCCGCCCACGAACAGCGCGTTGCGGTTGTAGAGCAGGTGATGCGCGGTGATGGTGGCGGCGGTCAGCGGCCCGGCCTCGGCCACGTACTGCGCAGCGTCCGCCGTGGTGATGTGCTCGAACACCACCTTCAGGCCCGGGAAGTCGCGCCTGAGTGGCTGCATCACGCGCTCGATGAACACGGCCTCGCGGTCGAAGACGTCGATCTCGCCGTCGGTGACCTCGCCGTGCACCAGCAGCAGCAGGCCTTGGCGCTGCATCGCCTCCAGCGTGGCGTAGGTCTTGCGGATGTCGGTGACGCCGGCGTCGCTGTTGGTGGTGGCTCCGGCCGGGTAGAGCTTGAGCGCCACGACACCGGCGGCCTTGGCACGCACGATCTCCTCGGGCGGCGTGTTGTCGGTGAGGTACAGCGTCATCAGCGGCTCGAAGCGCGAGCCGGCCGGCAGTGCCGCGAGGATGCGCTCGCGGTAGGCCACCGCCAGCGCCGCCGTGGTCACCGGCGGCTTCAGGTTGGGCATGACGATCGCGCGCGCGAACTGAGCCGCCGTGGCCGGCAGCACCGCGGCCAGCGCGGCGCCGTCGCGCAGGTGCAGGTGCCAGTCGTCGGGGCGGGTGAGGGTGAGGGTGGTGATCGGGGACAACGGCGCGCTCATGCGCCGGATTGTCCCATCGCACCAACGGGCCGCACCGAGCGGTACACGCCCTGCCGCCCGGGCAGGCTCAGCACCAGCTGCCACAGCTGGCCCTGGCGCGAGCGGAAGAAGCCGGCGCAGCTGAGCAGGTAGTAGCGCCACAGGCGCCGGAAGCGTTCGCCATACCGGGCGGCCAGTTCGGGCCAGGCGGCCTCGAAGTGGGCGTGCCAGCACATCAGCGTGCGGTCGTAGTCGGGGCCGAAGTTGTGCCAATCCTCGACGATGAAGCGGCCCTCCACCGCGTGCGCCAGCTCCGTGGGCGATGGCAGCTTGCCGTTGGGGAACACGTGGCGTTCGATCCACGGGTCGGTGCGGGCGCTGCCGCGGTCCAGGCCGATGGTGTGCAGCAGGAACAGACCCTCGGGTGCCAGCAGCCGGCGCGCGGTGTCGAGGTAGACCGCGTGGTTGCGGGGGCCCACGTGCTCGAACATGCCCACCGAGACGATCTTGTCGAAGTGGCCTTCGCACGCCGGGTCGAGCTCGCGGTAGTCCATCAGCTTCAGCGTCACCGGCAGGCCGCTGCAGCGTTGCTGCGCCAGCGCCAGCTGCTCCTTGGAGACGGTGACGCCGGTGACCAACACGCCGAAGCGCTCGGCCGCGTAACGCGCCAACCCGCCCCAGCCGCAGCCGATGTCGAGCAGGGTCTCGCCGCGCTGGAGCCGCAGCTTGCGGCAGATCATCTCGAGCTTGTGCTCCTGGGCCTCGTCCAGCGTGGTGGCATGCTCCCAGTAGGCGCAGGAGTACACCATGCGCGTGTCCAGCATGCGCTCGAAGACGTCGTTGCCGGCGTCGTAGTGGTGTTCGGCCACCTGGTGCGCGCGCGAGGGCTTCTGCAGGTTGAACAGGCGCTGGCGCACGGTCTCCATGGCCATGCGCAGGCGCGCCGGGCCATGCGGGCGCTGTTCGATGTCGGTGCGCAGCAGGCGCTCGAAGAGCATGTCCAGCCGCTCGCAGTCCCAGTCGCCATCGACGTAGGCCTCACCGGCGCCGAGCGACCACTCGGTGAACATGCGGCGGTACAGGCGCGGGTGGTGCACCTGCACGTCCCAGGGGCGCGGGCCGTTGATCTGCACGTCGGCCCGCGCCAGCAGACGCTGCAGCCAGCCCGGCGGCACGGCGCGCTGCCGCCGCGAACCGAGGGCCGCCTGCTCGGCCGGCATGGGTGGGCTCCGTCAGTGCTGCAGGATCTTGGACAGGAACTCGCGCGCGCGCGGGCTGCGCTGCTCGGGGCTGCCGAAGAAGTCTTCCTTCTTGCAGTCTTCGACGATCTTGCCGGCGTCCATGAAGATCACGCGGTGGCTCACCTTCTTGGCGAAACCCATCTCGTGCGTGACGCACATCATCGTCATGCCCTCGTTGGCCAGCTGCACCATGACGTCGAGCACCTCGCCCACCATCTCGGGGTCGAGCGCGCTGGTGGGCTCGTCGAACAGCATCACGATCGGGTCCATGCTCAGCGCGCGCGCGATCGCCACGCGCTGCTGCTGTCCGCCGCTGAGCTGGCCCGGGAACTTGTCCTTGTGCGCCATCAGTCCCACGCGGTCGAGCATCTTCAGCCCGCGCGTGGTGGCGTCGTCCTTGCTGCGGCCCAGCACCTTGATCTGCGCCAGCGTGAGGTTCTCGGTGACGGACAGGTGCGGGAACAGCTCGAAGTGCTGGAACACCATGCCGACGCGGCTGCGCAACTTGGGCAGGTCGGTCTTCGGGTCGGCGATGCTGATGCCGTCGACGACGATGTCGCCCTTCTGGAAGGGCTCGAGCGCGTTCACGGTCTTGATCAGCGTGCTCTTGCCGCTGCCCGAAGGCCCGCAGACCACGACGACCTCGCCCTTCTGGATGCTGGTGGTGCAGTCGGTCAGCACCTGGAAGGAGCCGTACCACTTCGAAACGTTTTTGATATCGATCATTTGCCACTCTCGTGCGCCAACGGCGCCATTTGATCCAGCTTCCCGTCGCGGAACCGGCTGTGCCGGGCCGCTGACGGACGGCCCCTTCGGGGGGTAGCAAGCGCTAGCGAGCTTGGGGACTTCATCTGATGATGGCGATCTTCTTCTGCAACCTGCGCACCATCTGCGACAGGCTGAAGCAGATGACGAAGTACACCAGCGCCGCCACCAGGTAGGTCTCCACCGGCCGGTTGAAGTTGCGGCCCACGGTCTCGAAGCCCTTCAGCAGGTCATAGGCGCCGATGGCGTACACCAGCGAGGTGTCCTGGAACAGGATGATGGTCTGCGTCAGCAGCACCGGCAACATGTTGCGGAAGGCCTGCGGCAGCACGATGAGCTGTGTGGTCTGCGAGTAGGTCATGCCCACCGCGTAGCCGGCGTAGACCTGGCCCTTGGGCACGCTCTGGATGCCGGCGCGCATGATCTCGGAGTAGTACGCGGCTTCGAAGAGCGTGAAGGTGATGATCGCCGAGACCTCGGCGCCGATGGGCCGGCCGATGAGGAAGGGGATGATCAGGAAGAACCACATGATCACCATCACCAGCGGGATCGAGCGCAGCGTGTCGACGTAGATGGTGGCCGGCACCTCCAGCCACTTCTTGCCCGAAAGGCGCATCAGCGCCAGCACCGTGCCGAGTGCGATGCCGCCCACCATGGCCACCAGCGTGAGCTGGATCGAGAACCAGAAGCCACTGGCGACATAGCTGCCGATGACCTGCCAGTTCAGGAAGGAGAAGTCGAGGTTCATCTCACTTCCCCCCTGAGAGCGCCATGCCGGGAATCCGCACGCGCTTCTCCACCCACTTCATGAAGCGGTTGATAGCGAAGGCCGACACGAAGTACAGCACCGTCACCGCCAGGAACATCAGCACCGGCTGCGAGGTCTCCTCACCGGCCTGGCGCGCGAACATCGTCAGCTCGCTCACGCTGACCGCAAAGGCCACCGACGAGTTCTTGACGATGTTCATGCTCTCGCTGGTGAGCGGCGGGATGACGATGCGGAAGGCCATCGGCAGCAGCACGTGGCGGTAGGTCTGCGGCAGCGTCAGGCCCATCGCCAGGCCGGCGTAACGCTGGCCCTTGGGCAGGCTCTGGATGCCGGCCCGCACCTGCTCCGAGATGCGCGCCGAGGTGAAGAGGCCGAGGCCGATGAAGGCCAGCGCGAAGCCCGGCAGCTCCTTCAGCGGCGGCACGATCGCCGGCACCACGAAGTACCAGAGGAACAGCTGCACGATGAGCGGGATGTTGCGGAACAGTTCGGTCCAGGCGTCGCCCAGCAGCACCAGGCCCTTGTGCGGCGTGGTGCGCAGGATGCCCATCAGCACGCCGAAGAACATGGCCACCACCAGCGCCAGCAGGGCCAGCGCCACCGCGGCGCCCCAGCCCTGCAGCAGCCAGTGCAGGTAGGTGGTGTCGCCGCTGGCCGACTTCAGGCAGTTGGCGACCAACTCCTTGTCGATCGTGTCGCGGCAGAAGGTGTCGATACCGAAGATGGCCACGCCCTGCTTCCCTCCAAATCAAAGAACAGGGCCCGCAAGAAGCGGGCCCGTACTACCTGCTGACGCTCACTTCTTCAGGTAGTCCTCGAGCGGCTTGTCGTTGGGGTTGGCCCAGGCCGCCTTGGTGGCTTCGCTGGCCGGCAGGCCCACGCGCGTGTTCGCGGGCGGGATCGGCTGCATGAACCACTTGTCGTACATCTTGGCCATGTCGCCGCTCTTGATCATGGCCTTGATGCTGTCGTCCACGGCCTTCTTGAACGGCGCGTCGTCCTTGCGGATCATGATCGCGATGGGCTCCACGCTCAGCACCTCGCCGACGATCTTGAAGTCGGCCGGGTTCTTGGCCTTGGCGATGTTGCCGGCCAGGATCTGACCGTCCATCACGAAGGCGTCGGCGCGGCCGGTTTCCAGCAGCAGGAAGCTGTCGGCGTGGTCCTTGCCGAAGACCTCGTTGAAGTTGATGTTCGCACCACGTTCGTGCTTGCGCAGGTGCTGCACGCTGGTGGTGCCGGTGGTGGTGGCCACGTTCTTGTTGGCCAGCTGCGCGATGCCGGTGATGCCCGAGTTGGCCTTCACCGCGATGCGCACTTCCTCGACGAAGGTGGTGACGGCGAAGGCCACGTCCTTCTGGCGCGTGGCGTTGTTGGTGGTGGAGCCGCACTCGATGTCCACGGTGCCGTTCTGCACCAGCGGGATGCGGTTCTGCGAGGTCACGGCCTGGTACTTGATGTTCAGGCTGGGCAGGCCGAGCTGCTTCTGCACGTCGGCCAGCACCTTCTGGCAGACCTCGACGTGGAAACCGGCGTACTTGCCGTCACCCAGCGTGAACGACAGCGCGCCCGACGATTCGCGCACACCCATCGTGGCCGACTTGCTCTCCTTGATCTTGGCCAGCGTGTCCTGGGCGGCAGCACCACCGGCAAACAGCGCGAGCGCGGCCAGGGTGAACAGGGTCTTCTTCATCGAGCGAACTCCTTGCGGGGAAACGGGACTACGGGGTTGGTGTGAACCAAAGTGCCGGTGGCTGCAAAACATTCTAGGAACAAGCCCTGCCCGGCACCCGGGTGGAAGCCCGCGCCGGGCCCACCGCGCCTCAACGCACGGACCATGCCAGCGGCCGACGACCTGGGCGCGCAATGTAAGGGCGTGGGCCGTGCCGATCCAATGCCGATTGCCGCATCGCCCATGCGGCACCGGCATGCGGGATCAGGGTTCCCCCTGAGTGCCGAGGTAGTCCCACAGCGCCTGCACGGCAGGCTTGGTGTGGCGTGCCACCTCCGGGCGCTCGCGGTAGATGCGCACTTCCATCGTCAGCTGCAGCGCCTCGCCGCCACCGGCGGGCACGAGGCGGCGCGCCTTCAGCTCCTTGCGCACGCTGCTGCTGGGCAGAAAGGCCAGGCCGTGGCCCTCCAGCGCCATGGCCTTCAGGCCCTCGGACATGTCGGTTTCGTAGATCGGCTCCAGGTGCAGCGCGTCGCCGGCCTGCTTGAGGATGGCCTCCACCATGCGCGCCATGTACGCGCCCGAGCCGTAGCTGAGGAAGGGCACGCGCGAGCCGGCACGGCCGGGCAGGCTGAACATGGGTTGCCCTTCCGGGCCGGCCTTGGCGTAGGGCGCCAGCGTTTCGGTGCTGAGGTGCAGCATCTCGTAGCGCTCGGCGCTCAGCTGCAGCGGCTGGCTGGGGTGGTGGTAGGCGATGAGCAGGTCGCAGCCGCCTTCGGTGAGGCGCAGCACGGCGTCGTGCACGTTCAGGGCCGTCAGACGCGTCTTCACGGCACCGAAGTTCTGGCGCAGCTCCATCAGCCAGTGCGGGAAGAACGTGAACGCCAGCGTGTGCGGCACGGCGAACTCGATCATGTCCTGCCCGGCCGCCTGGTGGCTGCGCATCATGTTGCGCGTGGCCTGCAGCGCGTCGAGCATCTCCAGCGCCTGCGCGTGCAGCGTCTCGCCGGCGGGCGTAAGGCGCGTGGGGTACGAACTGCGGTCGACGAGGTCGATGCCGGCCCAGGCCTCCAGCGCCTGGATGCGGCGCGAAAACGCCGGCTGCGTGACGTGCCGCAGTTGCGCCGAGCGGCTGAAGCTGCGGGTCTCGGCGAGGCTCACGAAGTCTTCGAGCCACTTGGTTTCCATGGCCGGGCAGTTTAGGGCGTGGCTTGCTGCTCACAGCCCGGGGGCTGCCCTACGGATGGGCACACACTGGCGCGGGTTTGGCGGCTAGGATGCGCCCCAGTCCTTGTTGCCACGGAGCTTCCCGCATGAGCCGTTCGACCCAATTCCTCGCCACCCTGGCGCTTGCCGCCACCGTTGCCGCCGCCCCGGCCTGGGCCGCGAGCTCGGCCTCCTCGGCATCGTCCGAAGGTTCTTCGGCCTCGGTGGGCAGTTCCTCGACCTCCATCGAGCAAAGCAGCGCCAGCTCCAGCCCCGGCGACAAGAAGGCCGAGGGGCCGTACCGCATCGTGCACGTGGCTGCCGCCGAGGCGCAGCCGGGCAAGCTGCGGCTGGCGCTGAAGGCGGTGAACGGCGACCATGAGTTCGCGCTGCTGCTGCCGCAGGAGACCTTTGCTTCGGCCGGGTTGGAAGTGGGCGGTGTGATCAACGCCAAGGCGCGGGACTACGGGCTGCAGTTCGCGGTGGCTGGGGCGAAGGAGCCGTTCTTCCTGGTGGTGGATGACGCGCGCTTTGATGAGCTGAAGACGCGGGTCGTGAAGAGCTGAGACTCGGGCGTCTGCGCGGCAAAGGCGCGCGCGGGCTGCCGGGCTTGGGGCTTAGCTGTGGCGGTCTCCGCTTCGCTCCGACTCCGCTGCGGTACTCAGGCTTGTGGCCCCACGGCGTAACTCGCTCCGTTCACTTCGTTCACTGCGCTCGAACAGACGCCGTGAGTCAGTTGTTGATGCGCGCGGGTACGCGCGCGGGCCACAAGCCTTCCGTTCCTCGCCGCCCCAGATGCGCCCCCAGCCCGACAGCCCGCCCACGCCTTTGCAGAACCTGTGTTGGCACTCGCGAGCCACAAACACGGTGGATGAGCGGCAGGGGGTGCCCGATGGGGGCGCTGTCTGGGGCGGCGAGGAGCGGAGGCTTTGCGGCCCGCGCGCGTACTCGCGCGCATCAAGCTCTGACTCACGGCGTCTGTTCGAACGCAGCGAACGAAGTGAGCGTAGTGAGTTACGCCGTGCGGGCCGCAAAGCCGAGCACCGCAGCGGAGTCGGAGCGAAGCGGAGACCGCCACAGCCTGCGCCTCCAGCGGGTACCCCCTGGCGCGACGCGCTGCTGCTCGCAAGCTGTCTTGTACTCAGTTCATTCGAAGCACAAGCCGGCAGCCTGCGCTACTGCGACAACCCTCCCACCCTCACCGCCGCCCAGCAAGACCGCCTGCTGCAGGTGAGCGGCATCCTCCGCCGCGAGCTCGAGGCCACTGGCAGCAGCGCCGCCATCGTCGCCCGCTCGGGCCTGAACCTGCGCTGGTTCGACATGCGCTACTCACACGCCGGCATCAGCCTCAAGGCCAGCGCCGCCACGCCCTGGGCCGTGCGCCAGCTCTACTTCAGCTGCGACGAGAAGGCGCCGCGCCTGTTCGACCAGGGCCTGTCGGCCTTCCTGCTGGGCACCGAAGACGCGGACCACGGCTTCATCTCCATCGTCACGCTGCCGGCCGAAGCCGCCGAACGCATCGCACCCGTGGCGCTGGACAACGGCCGCGCGCTCTCGCTGCTGGGCGCCACCTACAGCGCCAACGCCTACGCCTGGAGCACGCAGTACCAGAACTGCAACCAATGGCTGGCCGAACTGCTGGGCTTGGCATGGAGCACCACGCCAGCATGGCTGGAACCACGCACCGACGCACAGCAGTGGCTCAAGGCCCAGGGCTATGAACCCGGCACCTTCTCGGTGGGCTGGCGGCCGCTGTTGTGGCTGACGGCGCTCAGCCCCTACCTGAACCGCGACGACCACCCCGAGCACGACCTGGCGCAGGCGCAGTTCCGCGTCAGCATGCCCGAGAGCATCGCGGCCTTCGTGCGCGCGCAGGCGCCCGCGGCGCAGCACGTGGAGCTGTGCCACACGCGCGAACACGTGGTCATCCGCCGCGGCTGGGTACCGCTGGCCGCGGCGTGCGTGCCGGGCGACGGCGACACCGTCATCCCGCTGGACTGATCGACTGCGCCCGCGCGCAGATCTCTTCATTCAACCAACTGGTTGACAGTCGAACTGGACCGCCTTACATTCAACCCCATGGTTGAATATCACTCCGCGGCACTGGACCAGGTCTTCCACGCCCTCGGCGACAGCACACGCCGGCAGATGCTGCGCGAGCTGGCACGCGGCGAACGCACCGTGGGCCAGCTCGCAGAGCCCTTCGCCATGTCGCTGGCGGCTGCCTCCAAACACGTGAAGGCGCTGGAGAGCGCCGGCCTCATCCGCCGCGAGGTGCAGGGCCGCACGCATGTCTGCCACCTGGAACCCGGCCCGCTGGCCAGCGCACATGAATGGCTCGCGCACTACGAGCGCTTCTGGAACCAGCGCCTGGATGTGCTCGAAGCGCTGCTGCGTGCCGAGCAGCCCCCCACCACCCCCCAACCGCGAAAGCGCAAACCCCGATGAACACCACCGCCCCCGACACCTTCGCCGAACAGACCGAGCCCACCACGCTCACCATCCGCCGCCACCTGCCCACGAGCCTGGAGCGCGCCTGGGCCTACCTCACCGACGGCGAGCTCCGCCGGCGCTGGCTGGCCGCCGGCACCATGGAGCAGCGCGTGGGCGCGCCCTTCGAGCTCGTGTGGCGCAACGACGAGCTCACCGTGCCACCCGGCACGCGGCCCGAAGGCTTCGGCACCGAGCACCGCGCCGAATGCCGCATCACCGCGCTGGAGCCGCTGCGCCGGCTCGACTTCCTGTGGCCCGGCACCGGCGAGGTCAGCTTCACGCTGCAGGCGCAGGCCGGTGGCGTGCTGCTCACGGTGACGCACCGCCGCCTGGAGGCAAGGCCGATGCGGCTCATGGTGGGCGCGGGCTGGCACGCGCACCTGGATGTGCTGCAGGCGCTGTGCACCGGCACCGCGCCGGCGCCTTTCTGGGACCGCTGGACGAGCCTGCGCGCGGCCTACGACACGCGGCTGGCGGCCTGATCGCTGTTCTGCAGCCGCCACATCTGCGCGTAGCGGCCATCCTTGGCCAGCAGCTCGGCGTGCGGGCCACGCTCGATCACGCGGCCGGCTTCCAGCACCACGATCTCGTGCGCGTCCACCACGGTGGAGAGGCGGTGCGCGATCACGAGCGCGGTCTTGCCCTGGCTCACCGCGCGCAGCTCGGCCTGGATGGCGCGTTCGTTGGCGCTGTCCAGGGCCGAGGTGGCCTCGTCGAAGATCAGGATCGGCGGGTTCTTCAAGAGCGTGCGCGCGATCGCCACACGCTGCTTCTCGCCGCCGCTGAGCTTCAGGCCCCGCTCACCGACCATCGTGTCGTAGCCCTTGGGCGTGGCGCTGATGAAGGCGTGGATGTGCGCGGCCTTGGCGGCGCCCTCCACCTCCGCGCGCGTGGCGCCGGGGCGGCCGTAGGCGATGTTGTATTCCACCGTGTCGTTGAACAGCACCGTGTCCTGCGGCACGATGCCTATTGATCCGCGCAGGCTGGCCTGCGTGACCTCGCGGATGTCCTGGCCGTCGATGGTGATGCTGCCGCCATTCACGTCGTAGAAGCGGTACAGCAGCCGCGCCAGCGTGCTCTTGCCGGCGCCGCTGGGGCCGACCACGGCCACGGTCCTGCCGGCGGGGATCTCGAAGCTGAGGTCATGCAGGATCGGCCGTGCCGGGTCATACGCGAAGCTCACGTGCTCGAAGCGCACGGTGCCCTCGTGCACCACCAGCGCCGGCACGCCGGGTTGGTCGTCGACCTCGCGGTGGCGCTCGAGCAGGCCGAACATCTTGTCCAGGTCGGTCAGCGCCTGCTTGATCTCGCGGTACATCACGCCCAGGAAGTTCAGCGGGATGTAGAGCTGGATCATGAAGGCGTTGACCATCACCAGGTCGCCGAGCGTGAGCCGGCCTTCGACCACGCCCTGCGTGGCGCGCCACAGCATGGCGATCAGCGCCACGGCGATGATCAGCTGCTGCCCGGTGTTGAGGATCGACAGCGTGGTCTGGCTCTTCAGCGCCGCGCGGCGCAGGCGCTCCAGGCTTTCGTCATAGCGCTTGGCCTCGAAGCCTTCGTTGCCGAAGTACTTCACCGTCTCGTAGTTCAGCAGCGAATCGATGGCCCGCGTGTGCGCGTGGCTGTCGAGCTCGTTCATCTGCTTGCGGAACTGCGTGCGCCACTCGGTGACGACGATCGTGAAGCTGATGTAGGCCACCAGCGCCGCGATGGTGATCCACGCAAAGGCGGCGTCGAACTGCGTGCCCAGCAGCGTGAGCACCAGCACCACCTCCACGAGCGTGGGGAAGATGCTGTAGAGCGAGTAGCTGATCAGCGAGTGCACGGCGCGGGTGCCACGCTCGATGTCGCGGGTCATGCCGCCGGTCTGGCGTTCGAGGTGGAAGCGCAGGCTCAGGGCGTGCAGGTGGCGGAACACCTGCAGGCTGATGCTGCGCGCCGTGCCTTCGGTGGCCTTGGCGAAGATGAGCTCGCGCAGTTCGGTGAAGAGCGAGGTCGAGAGGCGCAGCGCGCCGTAGGCGATGAGCAGGCCCACCGGCACCACGAGGATCGCGGCGGTGTCGCCGGGCTTGATGGAAAGCGCGTCGACCAGGTGCTTCAGCAGCACCGGCACGCCGACGTTGGCCACCTTGGCACCCACGAGGAACGCCAGCGCGATGCCCACGCGCCAGCGGTAGCGCCACAGGTAGGGCAGCAGCTTGCCGAGCGTGGCCCAGTCGCTGCGTGCCGCGGGTGGCCCTGCAGTCGCGGCCGGTGCCACCGCACTGGCTCCGCGCAGGCCCCTCATGCCGCCCCCCGCTTCTTCAGCACGATCTCGCAGTAGCCCAGGATGCCCATCGCCACCGTGGGGTACAGCAGGTAGCCCGAGAGCACGTTGCGGCTGCGCGCCGGCGCGCGCCGCGCCAGCGCCTTCTTCGCCAGCCAGGGCCAGCGGATGATGGCGCCCACCAGCCGGTCGAGCTTCTTCAGGTTGGGCAGGGTCTGCTCGTTGAGCCAGACCAGCTTCTCTTCTTCGAAGCCGGCGCCGGCCGCCTGCTGCACCAGCTCAGACGGCACCTGCCAGCGTTCGAGCGAGGTGCCACGCGCGACGAGCTCCACCGCCATCGCCTGCTCGGGGTCCATGTCGCGGCTGGCCTTGGGCTGGTAGCCGTCGAAGAGCGTGAAGCGGCCGCCGGGCTTCAGCACCCGCGCCACCTCGGCCAGCGCGGCCGGTGTGTCGCGGGCGTAGCAGAAGGCCTCGATCGCATAGACCTCGTCGAAGCTCGCGTCCGCGAACGGCAGGCGGTGGAAGTCACCCAGCTGCAGCTGCACGTTGGCCAGGCCGTTGTCGCGCACGCGCGCGCTGGCGAGCTCGAAGTGCTCGGGCGTGAGGTCCACGCCCTGGAAGCACACCTGCGGGTGCCGCGGCGCCAGCCAGGCCAGGTTGTAGCCCTGGCCGAAGCCGAGCTCCAGCACGTCGCGCGGGTGTTCGGCGGTCCAGCGCGCGGCCATGCGGCGCAGGTGCTCGGCGAAGCCGTCGGGGTCGAAACGGCCGCCCTCGTTCAGCGCCATGTGCGCCGCGCCCTCCGGGCTGTGGTGCTTGCGGTAGGCGGCGTGGCACTCGCGGTAGTAGGCCTGGATGGCCGGGCCGTCGAGGCGTTCGTTCAGGATGGCGTGGATGTCGAACAGCGTGGCGAGCTTCTTCAGCCGGCGCGACAGCTGCTGCGGCGTGACGCGGGGCGCGGCACGGCGCTTGTGGAACCAGAGCATGGGCTCGATTATCTGCGCCGGGTCGCTACAGTCCGGGCCATGAGTTCATCCGCGCACCAGCTCTCGCCCGCCCGCCTGCCCGACGACAGCGAACTCGTGCTGCGCGTGATGCCGCTGCCGGCCGACGTCAACGCCAACGGTGACATCTTCGGCGGCTGGATCATGGCCCAGGTGGACCTGGCCGGCGCGGTGCTGCCGGCGCGCATCGCCAAGGGCCGCATCGCCACCGTGGCGGTGAACCAGTTCGTCTTCAAGCAGCCGGTGAGCCTGGGTGACCTGCTGAGCTTCTACGCCAAGGTCACGCGCATCGGCAACACGAGTGTCAGCGTGCACGTGGAGGTGTTCGCCGAGCGCAACCCGGCCAACCTGCAGGTGGTGAAGGTCACCGAGGCCGACCTCACCTACGTGGCCATCGACGCCCAGGGCCAGCCGCGCCCGGTGCCGCGGGGTTGAGGCCATGAAGCAGCTGCTGCAGACACTGGCGCTGTGCCTGACGCTGCTCGCGCCCGCCGCCCAGGCCGAGGGCGCCGACGCTGCCGCCGAGGCCTTGATGAAGAAGAGCGGCCTGTGGCAGCAGCTCGACTCCCTGGCACCGCAGGTGCGGGCCGGCATGTTCGCGGCCATCGGCAATGCCGGCGCCAGGCCCAGCGCCGCCGAGGAAGCACGCCTGGGCCAGGCCGTGGACGAAAGCTACGCCACGCCGCGCCTGCGCAGCGTGGCCGGCGGCGTGATGGCGCGTGGCCTGCAGCAGCGCCACGTGGCCGTGCTCAACCGCTGGTACGACAGCGCTCTGGGCCAGCGCATCACGAAGATCGAGGAGGCTGCCGCAGCCGACACCACGCCGCCCGAGGCCACGCTGCAGCAGGGCCAGGCGCTGCTGGAGGCCATGCCTTCGCCGCGCCGCGCGCTGCTGGCCGGCATCGTGGAGGCCACGAAGAGCGCCGAGCTGATGGTCAACATCACCATCAACACCGTGCTCGCCACGCAGCGCGGCCTGGCCAGCGTGCTGCCGCCGGGCCAGCAAGGCCCTTCGCAGCAGGAGCTGCGCGCCACGCTCGACGCCGGGCGTGCGCAGATGCAGGACAACTTCAACGCCTACCTCGTGGCCGCGATGGCGCGCACCTACACCGCCGTGCCCACACCGGAGCTCACCGAGTACCTGGCCTTCCTGCGCGGCGACGCCGGCCGCCACTTCAGCGACATCACCGGCCAGGCGCTGGACGCCGCCATCACCGAGGCCTCGGCCGAGCTGGGCCGGCGCCTGCCGGCCACACGCGATGCTGCGCGCTCGTGAACGGCACCTGAAGCGGCGCTCACTGCTGGCCGTGGCCCTGGGCGCGGTGGCGTTGCCGGCCCGCGCGCAGCGCGCCGACCCGGCGTCCGACGCGCCCGAGTCCGCCTACAGCGGCAGCCACCGTGCACCGGCCGCCGCCAGCTACGCCGAGGCGCTGCAACGCTGGCGCGGGGTGGACGACATCAATGCCTTCATCGGCGAACGGTTTGCCTACGACCGGGAGCGTGCGCTGCAACTGTCGGAGAGCCAGCGCGCGCAGCAGCCCGGGCCGGCCATCCTCGCGCCCGAGGCCTTCTTCGAGCAGCCACGGGGTGTCTGCGTGGACCTCGCGCGCTTCGGCGTCGAGACGCTGCAGCAGATCGCGCCCGCGCTGCAGCCTCGCTACCTGATGATCGAGTTTGACCCGGTGCAGATCAGCGGCCAGACGCTGCGCCGCCACTGGCTGGTGCAGTGGCGCGACGGCGACCGCTTCGGGTTCTTCGCCGACAGCAAGCGCCCCGGCCACATCGCCGGGCCCTTTGCCAGCACGCAGGCCTTCATCGACGACTACGCCGCCTGGCGCGGGCGGCGCATCGTCGCCTTCCGCGAGCTGGCCTCCTACCAGCGCCAGCGCAAGGCGCTGGCCACGAAGCCGTTGCGCAGCGGGCCCTAGCGCCGGCTGCCGGGCCGCTCCATCGCCACCTGGGAACGCGTGAAGCCCAGCCGCTCGTAGAAGCCGGCCACGCCGGTGCGGCCGGCGCGCAGCACCCAGGTCATCTCGGGGTTGTCGCCCATCGCGGCGCGCACCAGCGCGGCGCCGATGCCGCGGCGGCGGTGGCTTTCGGCCACCACCACCATCGAGATGTAGCCGTTGAAGATGCCGTCGGTGATCGCACGCAGGAAGCCCACCACCTGCTCGGCCTCCACCGCCACCAGCGCGAGCTGGGAGCGCCGCAGCAGCTCCTGGAAGGTGGCCGGGTCGGCCACGCGCCGGCCCCAGCCGTTGGCCGCCAGCAGCAGGCGCGCCGCGTCGACTTCGCCGGGGCGGATGGCGCGGATCTGCACGGCCGCGGCGGCTAGAACTTGATGTTGGTCGTCATGATGCAGCCGCGCACCGTGGCCCCGGTGGGCTCGGTGTAGGCCTGGGCATGGCGCAGCGCATAGGCGTCGTACAGGCCCGGCGGCTGGCTGGCCACCACGGTGGCGTTGGCGGCCTTGCCGCCCAGCACGTCGTAGCGCACCGCGACCCAGCCGCTGACGGCCTTGCGCAGCACCTCGTCAGGGATGAGCGCCACCGGCATCGCGTCCGCCGGGCGCAGCGCGGCAGCTTTGCATTCGGGCGAGACCTGCAGCAGGGCTGCATCCACCGAGGCCGGCGGCGGCGGCGCCGAGGCGCAGGCGGTGAGCAACAGGGCGGTGAACAAGGGGAGGGTCAGGCGCATGGGCGTCGGTGGCAAGGGCCGTGGTGGAAGGAACAACAACGCTTCAGGGCAGCTGCACGCCGACCGCCGCCGCCGCGGCGCGCACCGGCGCGGGCCAGTTGATCATGCCGGGGTCGGCGCCGCTGGCCATGCCCAGGAGCCAGGCCGGTTCGCTGCCCACGTTGCGGAAGCCACGCGAGACACCGGGCGGGATGCTCACGGTGTCCCAGGGCTCCAGCACCAGGCTGCGCTCGCCCTCGGGGCCCCAGAACACTTCCCAGCGCCCGGTCAGCGCCACGAACACCTCCTGCGTCAGGTGGTTGTGCAGCGGCGCGCTCTTGCCGGGCTCGCAGTGCACGAGGTTCATGTGGAAACCCTCGGCGGCCAACGGCGCGCCCGGTTGCGTGCCGAGCACGCGGTAGGTGGTCCTCTCACAGCCGGGGATCGCGGCGTCGGCGTAGTCGCCCGTGGCTTCCAGCTTGCCGAAGCGGGCCACACGCGCCTCCATCTCTGCCACGCTGGGGTTGAGATCGGTGATGGGGGCTTGGGCGGTCATGGGCTGGAGGCTAGAACCACAGGTCCTTGATGCAGCGGCCGTCGCGCGGCAGGTCTTCCCAGTTCTCGAGTCCGTCGAAGTGGTCGATGGGCAGCTGCGCCACCGGCCCGGGTTCGGTCATGCGCAGGTTCACGGCGATCCTGCGCCGGCCCTGTCCGTCCACCTGCAGGCCACGCCAATGCGTGACGCCGCCGCAGGTCGGACAGAAATTGAAACTCAAGGACTTGCCGCGGATGTAAGCGGTGGTGTCGCCGCTGACGCGGATGTTCTCGCCCTCGTAGCCATAGGCCCAGAGCGTGCCGTAGCGCCGGCAGGCGGTGCAGTTGCAGGCCGTGGCCGATTCAGGGGTTTCGTCAAGCTGCCAGCGGGCCGCGCCGCAGTGGCAGGAACCTTCGAGCATCGTCGCCTCCTCCGGGCCCGTTGGGGGCCCCACGAAGGCACATTGTGCGGTTCAGTCGACGAAGAAGTCGGGGATCAGGTTCTTCGTGCCCGGCACCACGGCATAACGATCGAAGTCCGTGACTCCGTGTTCGGCGAGCAGCGTGTCGTCGATGAAGAAGTTGCCGGTGCAGCTCTTCGATTCACGCGTGAGGATGATGTGCGCGGCGTCCGACAGGATCTCCGGCTTGCGGCACAGGTTCAGGTCCACGCCCGGGATCATCTGCAGCGCCGCGGTGGCGATCGCCGTGCGCGGCCACAGGCTGTTCACGGCAATGCCATGCGGCCGGAACTCGCCGGCGTGGCCCAGCGTGCACTCGCTCATGCCGTACTTGGCCATCGTGTAGGCCACGTGGCCCTTGAACCAGTGCTCCTTCATGGACAGCGGCGGGCTCATGTTCAGCACATGCGGGTTGCGGCCGGCCTTGGCGCTCTTGATGAGCTCGGGCAGGCAGGCCTGGGTGCAGGCGTAGGTGCCGCGCACGTTGACGCCGAACATCAGGTCGAAGCGCTTCATCGGCGTCATCGGCGTCGGCGTGAGGCTGATGGCGCTGGCGTTGTTGACGAGGATGTCGATGCCGCCGAAACGCGCCACCGCCTGCTGCACGGCGGCGGCGATCTGCGCTTCGTCGCGGATGTCGGTCTGGATCGGCAGCGCCAGGCCGCCGGCGGCTTCCACCTCGGCGGCGGCGCTGGCCAGCGTGCCCGGCAGCTTGGGATTCGGATCCACGGTCTTGGCCAGCAGCACGACGTTGGCGCCGTCCCGCGCGGCACGCACCGCGATGGCCAGGCCGATGCCGCGGCTGCCGCCGGTGATGACGAGGGTCTTGCCCTTCAGCGTGGTGCTCATGGTCGTGCTGTCTCCGGGTGGATGTGGGGCCACACCTGCTCGGCCACGTGGTGGCCGATGGTGTTGGCGCAGTAGCGGTACACCGGCTCGCCGGGGTGGAAGCCGTCTTCGGCCATCACGCCGCGGTTGAGCGGGATCTCCATGTCGACGCAGCTCACGTCGCTGCGGCTGGCCGCCCAGTCGCGCAGCGCGGCGTTGTGGCGGCGCGCGTCGCTGCCGGCCACCCAGCGCAGCGGCTGCGGCAGGCCGGGGAACTGGTGGATCGGCGGCAGCGGCGCGAACACCACGTGCTGCACGCCATGGCCGTTGCGCAGCCAGTTGGCGAGGGCTTCGCGGGCGTCGCGCGCGCGGTGCGAGGGGATCTGGTCGACGACGTCGTTGACGCCGGTGACGACCACGGCGATGTCGGCGGCTTCGTGGCCCTCGTCGCGCAGCAGCGCCAGCGTCTGCGCCGTGGTGAGCCCGGAGCGTGCGCGCAGCTGCCAGTGCACCCGTGCCGGCGCGCGTTCGGCCACCACCTTGGCCAGCCGCTGAGCCAGCGCATGCTGCTGGTGCTTCACGCCCACGCCGGCGGCCGAGCTGTCGCCGGTGATCAGGAGCCGCAGCGGCCGGCCGCGGCCAGCCACGCCTTCGCGCTCACCCTCGGGCTCAGGCAGCCGGGGCAGCCGCGCGCGCGTGGCGATGGCCTGCGCCACCAACACCGGACTGAGCACGAGCTTGGCCGCGAGCGACATGGGCTTCAGAACCTGGAGAAGTCGGGCTTGCGCTTGTGGAAGAAGGCCGTGAAGGCTTCGATGGCCTCGGGGCTCTTCAGGCGGCGGCCGAAGATCTCGCCTTCGGTGCGGATGGTGGCCAGCGTCAGCTCACGTTGCGGTGCGCGCATCAGCTGCTTGGCCTCGCGCACCGCGCCAGGCGGCAGGCTGTTGAAACGCTCCGCAATGCGGCGTGCGTGGTTCACCACCTCGCCGGCGGGGATCACCGCGGTGGCGATGCCACATTCCACCGCCTGCTCGGGCGTGAAGGGGTCGCCGGTGAGCAGCAGTTGCGCCGCACGGCGGTGGCCCATGAGCTGCGGCACCACGAGGCTGGAGGCGAACTCGGGCACCAGGCCCAGCGCCACGAAGGGCATCGCCAGGCGCGCCTCGTCGCTGACGTAGACGAAGTCGCAGTGCAGCAGCAGCGTGGTGCCGATGCCGATGGCCGCACCGGTGACGGCAGCCACCACGGGCTTGTCGCAGTCGAGCAGCGCACGCATGAAGCGGAACACCGGCGAGTCCATCGCGTCGCTGCCCTGGCCGGGCGCACGTTGCATGAAGTCCTCGATGTCGTTGCCGCTGGTGAAGATGCCGGGCTGGCCGGTGATCAGCACGGCGCGCACGGCCTGGTCTTCACGCGCCGCGTTGAGCGCGTCGGCCATGGCCTGGTACATGGCCTGCGTGAGGGCGTTCTTCTTCTCGGGGCGCGCGATCTCGATCGTGGCCACGCCGTCGAGCACGGCGGTCTTGATGCTCATGTCGTCTTCTCCAGTTCCGTCCAGTGGTTGGCCAGGTGCATGAGGTGGGCGCGCGTGTACTGCACCTTGTCGAGTTCGCCGTAGGCGAAGTGCGGGTGCAGCCGGCCGGTGTGTTGTTCGAAGTCGGTGAGTGCCTTCAAGGCACGCGTGATCGCGCCTTCCAGCGGCAGGTCGGCAGCGAGCGCCGGCGCACCGGGGATCGGTTCGTCCAGGCCGTGTGTCATCGCGCCGCGGACATCGAACACCGCAAAGGCCGCCGCGCCCACGGTGTGGCGGAAGGCGGCGCTCTTCATCCGGGGAAAGCCGGCGAGCGAGAACTCGATGCTCTGCGCCGCGTGGTTCAGCATCTGCGCCAGCGTGAAGGCGCCTTTGCTGCGCCAGCCGGCCTTCAGGCGCTCGATCGCCTTGGCCGCATCGGCCACGCTCGCGAAGCCCTGCACCGGCGCACTGCCACAGCCGGCCATCACCACGGCGGGCGCGGCGACGAGCCAGGCGCGGCGCTGCATCACGCTCAGACGGCTTCGAGGATGCCGGCGGCGCCCTGCCCCATGCCGACACACATCGTGACCATGCCGTACTTCAGCTTGCGGCGCTGCAGCGCATGCACGACGGTCGCGGCGCGGATCGCGCCCGTGGCGCCCAGCGGATGCCCGAGCGCGATGGCGCCGCCCATCGGGTTGACCTTGCTCGGGTCGAGGCCGCAGGTGCGGATGACGGCCAGCGCCTGCGCGGCGAAGGCTTCGTTCAACTCGATCCAACCCAGGTCCTCGTGCTTGAGGCCCGCGTACTTCAGCGCGGCAGGGATCGCTTCGATCGGGCCAATGCCCATGATCTCCGGCGCCACACCGCGTGCCGCGAAGCTCACGAAGCGCGCCAGCGGCTTCAGGTCGAACTGTTTCACCGCCTTCTCGCTGGCCAGGATCAGCGCGCCCGCGCCGTCGCTGGTCTGGCTGCTGTTGCCGGCGGTGACGCTGCCCTTGGCGGCGAACACGGGCTTCAGCTTGGCCAGGCCTTCGAGGCTGGTGTCGGGCCGCGCACCTTCGTCGAGGCTCACGGTGCGGGTCTTCGTGATCACTTCGCCTGATTCCAGGTTCCCGAGGTTGGGCGCGCGGTCCAGCACCGTGATCGGCGTCATCTCGCCCGTGAACTCACCCGCAGCCTGCGCCGCCAGCGCCTTCTGGTGCGAAGCCAGCGCAAACGCGTCCTGATCCTCGCGGCTCACCTTCCACTGCGCGGCCACCTTCTCGGCGGTGAGGCCCATGCCGTAGGCGATGCCCACGTTCTCGTCGTGCGCGAAAACGGCGGGATTGAAGCTGGGCTTGTTGCCGCCCATCGGCACCAGGCTCATGCTCTCGGCGCCGCCGGCGATCATCACGTCGGCCTCGCCGATGCGGATGCGGTCAGCAGCCATTTGCAGTGCGGTGAGGCCGCTGGCGCAGAAGCGGTTGACCGTCACACCACCCACGCTGTGCGGCAGGCCCGCCAGCACCATGGCCACACGCGCCATGTTCATGCCCTGCTCGGCCTCGGGGAAGCTGCAGCCGATGATGGCGTCTTCGATGGCCTTGGGGTCCAGGCTCGGCACCTGCGCCAGCGCGCTCTTCACGGCGGCCACCAGCAGGTCGTCGGGCCGCAGGTTCTTGAACACGCCGCGCGGCGCCTTGCCGATGGGCGTGCGCGTGGCGGCAACGATGTAAGCGTCTTGAACTTGTTTCATGGTCATCAGTTCCTGACGGGCTTGCCGGTCTGCAGCATGCCCATGATCCGTTCCTGGGTCTTGGGGTGGTCGAGCAGCGCGCAGAAGCGGTCGCGCTCGAGCGTGTGCAGGTACTCCTCGGTGACGAGGCTGCCTGCATCGACGTCACCACCACACACCACCTCGGCGATCAGCGTGGCCAGGTGGAAATCGTGCGCACTGATGAAGCCACCGTCGCGCATGTTGGCCAGCTGGCCCTGGATGGTGGCCACCGCGTTGCGGCCGGCCACCGGGAACAGCGCCTTCAGCGGCGGGCGGTAGCCGCTCGCGGCCATGGCCTTCACCTGCTGCCTCGCCACGAACAGCAGCTCGTCCTTGTGCGGCACGATCACGTCGCCGTCGAGCAGGTAGCCGAGCTTGCGGTTCTCCAGCGCGCTCGTGCCCACCTTGGCCATCGCGGCGCTGGTGAAACCGTCGAAGAGGAACTTCTGGATGTCGGCATTGGCGTTGCCGGCCGCCGCCATCTCCGCCGCGCGGCGCGCCACGTAGGCCAGGCCACCACCCGCGGGCACGAGGCCCACGCCGACCTCGACGAAGCCCATGTAGCTTTCCATCGCTGCCACACGCTTGGCGCAGTGCACGGCGATCTCGTTGCCGCCGCCGAGCGCGATGCCGCGGATGGCGCCCACCACCGGCACCTGCGCGTAACGCAGGCGCAGCATCGCGTCCTGCAGCTTCTTCACCTCGGGCTTGATGCCCTTGCTGCCGTGTTTCATGAACACCGGCATCAGGCTTTCGAGGTTGGCGCCGGCACTGAACACGTCGTCGGGCGACCAGATCACGAGGCCGGCGTAACCGCCTTCGGCGAGTTGCACCGCCTTGTCCAGGCCCTCGATCACCGCCGGGCTGATGAGGTGCAGCTTGCAGGTGATGCTGGCGATGAGCACCTCACCGTCCAGCGTCCACACGCGCACGTCGTCGTTCTTGAAGAGTTCGGTGCCGCTCTTCAGCGGCTCGGCGGCGCCGGCGCCCAGCACGTTCTCGCGGAAGTGCTGGCGCGCGTAGACCGGCAGGTCACGCTGCGGCACGTAGGCCTTCTTCGCCGGGCTCCATGAGCCTTCGGCGGTGTGCACGCCGGTGCGGCCATCGAACACCCAGGCCGGCAGCGGCGCGCTGGAGAGCGCCTTGCCGGCGTCGATGTCGGCCTTCACCCATTCCGCCACCTGCTGCCAGCCGGCCTCCTGCCAGAGCTCGAAGGGGCCCTGCTTGCTGCCGAAGCCCCAGCGCATCGCGAAGTCCACGTCGCGCGCCGTCTCGGCGATCGACTCCAGGTGCACGGCCGCGTAGTGGAAGCTGTCGCGCAGGATCGCCCACAGGAACTGCGCCTGCGGGTTGCTGCTCTCGCGCAGCAGCTTCAGGCGCTCGGCGGCCGGCTTCTTGAGCATGCGCTCGACGATGGGCTCGGCCTTGCCGCCCGCGGGCACGTAGTCGCCCTTGGCCGGGTCCAGGCGCAGGATCTCCTTGCCGACCTTCTTGTAGAAGCCGGCGCCGGTCTTCTGGCCCAAGGCGCCCTTCTCGAGCAGGCCCTTCAGCACCGCGGGTGTCGCGTAGCTGGGGAAGAAAGGATCGTCCGCGAGGTTGTCCTGCAGCGTCTTGATGACGTGGGCCATCGTGTCCAGGCCCACCACGTCGGCGGTGCGGAAGGTGCCGCTGCTGGCGCGGCCC
>VFQQ010001791.1_pt1 | contig 27802 bp, 38 predicted proteins | sample 3512341 | NCBI WGS metagenome assembly VFQQ01 (sample SAMN10412373, study PRJNA504923) | tailings metagenome | isolation source: Relicate 2 Philex TSF1 revegetated site | place: Philippines: Tuba, Benguet | collected 2017-08-29
CAAGCACCAGCAGAAAATTGCCAACACCCGCCGGCCCAGGGGCGAATCCAAGGAGCCGCCGCCGCCGCCATCGGTGCGTCGTCGCGCACAGGGGCGCTGTGTGTGTGCTACATAACCCGGCATTGAAACTGCTGCGTGCGCTTGAATTCTGCCGCCGCTTGGCTTGCAGGTGCCAATTGAGAGTGCCCGCAGGGTGTGGTTGGAGGTGGCTGAGGTGGGCACAAGGACCGCCACAGCTCGCTGGACCGCAGCGGCCTGCTCTGGTGCCGGCGAGGCACCAGCCGATGGCCACTACTACGTGCTTCGCATGCAGCAGGTGGGGCAGCCCAGGCGGCCAGCTGCTGCCTGGTGTCGTTTTGCAAGCGTTCCTGCGGCCAGTAGGGGTGAGGCCAGGTGGGCCATGCACTCCCCCTCACCCTCCATTCAGCGCTGCAATCCATTGCTTCCTTGCTGTGCACAGGTGTCCGACAAAGAGGTTGGCCCGCGGCCGGAGCAGTGGAGCGTGCAGTACTGCGGCCACAATCTGAGCGCCAGAGTGCTTGGGCTCGAGCCGGGCCGGCTGTATGCCACAGCTGTGGTGCCCTGGGCAGCCCAGCCGAGCGGCATGCAAGAGCTGCCCGGCTCCCCGGTAGTGACGTTTGAAACGCTGCAGCTGTCCGCTGATGAGTTGGCTGACGAGCTGGCCCGCAGCTCTGCCAAGCCGGAGCAGCCCAGGCTCTCGCCGAAGCAAATGCGGGCCCACGAGAAGGCCGCCAGGCGGCAGCAGCGGCGGCAGCAAAAAGAGCAGGAGAAGCAGCAGCGGCGGCAGCGGCGGCGGCAGGAGGAGGAGGAGGAGGAGGAGCAGCAGGAGGAGCAGCAGGAGGAGGAGGAGGAGGAGCAGCAGCAGGAGGAGCAGCAGGAGGAGCAGCAGCAGTATCAACAAACACGGCAGCAGCAGCAGGCCGCAGCAGCGGCGGCCGCCGCTAGTAGCCGCCCCTAGCCAAGTGGCATGACGGAGCTGCCCGCCTCCCCAGTGGTGATGTTTGAGACGCTGCAGCTGCCCTGGGGTGCGCCCGCTGAGCAGTCTGTGCACAGCGCTGGCAAGCAGTCGCCATACTTTGCAGGGCAGCATGCTATGCAGAACCAAATGAGGGCAGCCAAGCAGCAGCAGCGGCGGCAGAAGCAGCAAGAGATGCGGGAGCAGCAGCAGCGCGACCTGCCGTTGCGGCAGCGGGCACTGGAGGCAGCGGCGGCAGCAACGGCAGCGGCAGTGGCGATGGAAGCGGCAGCAGCCAGCAGCCAGCAGCAGCAGCAGCAGCAGACGCAGCAGCAGCAGCAGACGCAGACGCAACAGAAGGTGCAGCCGCCACTGCCACCAGCCCGACAGCAGCAGGAGCAGCAGCAGCAGCAGCAGGGGCATGAGCCAACAACACTGCAGCATGCGAGGGAGCCGCTGCTGGTAGTGCAGCATCAGCAGCCATCTTTGCAACCAGAGCAGCCGGAGCAGCAGCAGCAGCCGGAGCAGCCGGAGCCACCAGCCAGCCAGGCTGATGCTGAGCAGCAGCCAGGGCAGCAAGACTCTGGCCAGCTGGTATCACAGCAGCCACCAGAGGTTGGAGCGCCAGCAGCAAACGATGCTGCATCGCTGGCTGTTGCAGCCTGGCAGTTCGGTGCTAGCTGCGCAGATGCTCTGGGGAGCCTTGCATGGCGGGCGGCCGCGCTGGGCATAGCACAGCTGGAGCTGCTTCCAGGCATTGCCCTGGCATTTGGCAGCGGCAGCGGCTGCCGCAGTGAGGAAGGCAGCGGCTGCCGCGGCGACAGCAGTGGAGTCAGCAGCATGGCCGGCAGCAGCGGCGACAGCAATGAAGTCAGCAGCGTGGCTGGGGGCAGCAGCGGTGGGGATGGCATACCAGACCGGTCAGTCAGCCGGCAGCAAGTGTTTGAGGACCTTGCTGCTCTGCTGGGGCAGCAGGGAGTGGCCGGAATCACTTTGCCACCTGCAGCTGTGGCTGCCGAACCAGCGGCGCCCGGCAGCGGCAGCAGCAGCAGCAGCAGCAGCAGCAGCAGCAGCAGCAGCAATGAGGCTCCCACGCTGCCCCTTAGTGGCACCCAGGCTGCACGCCAGCCCGCAGGCGGCAGGCGGTGTGCAGCATGCGGGGCAGCCCCATTAGCAGGGCGCAAGCTGCGTAGATGCTCCGGCTGCCGGCAGGTATGGGTGCTTATTGCCGTGGACAGCTTTCTAGGATCACACTGCGCGCAATGCCAAGCTGTACAGGCTTGCTTCTGGCCTGTCAACCTGCATGACGACCAAACAACTCTGTCCCTCTTGCAATGCGCAGGCAAGCTACTGCAACACCGCATGCCAAGCAGCTGGCTGGCGCGCCGGACACAAACTGGAGTGCAGCAGGCTGAGGCAGCAGCAGCAGGACGAGCAGGCTCCCATTGCGGGCAGCTGCGGAAGCAGCAGCGCCGAGGCATCACCGGCGCATACCTGATGACCTGCTGCATTTCAGTTTGCATTGGCATTAAACAGTGGTGCCGCCCCAATTGGGGGGCGGATGAATGAGCGCATGAGAATCCATGGGTGTTCCCGACATTAAGAAAATGGGACATGCAAGTGAGGGAGGCTGTATCAATGGTTGCAGATGCATGATCGCCGTAGGGCGGAAGCGAATGGAAGGTGGGAAGAAAGGCCCAGGGGCTGGAATGCAACAGCCACCAATAATGGGGCTGGATGGTTTCCAAAACCTCGGGACTTGCACCAAACGAAGCACAAGACGCGGCCTGCTGCATGAGCCGCTGGGAGGCTGCTAACGCGTAGAGAAGCAGGTGGCAGCACCAGCCAGACAGGCGGGCAGCACCGCCCTCATGGGCACCTAAATGCAACCCCACGCCGGCTCGGGTCAGTGCTTCACTTGCCGCCTGCGCGCTTGCGCTCCAGAAACTCCGCCTGCGGAAAGAAAGGAAGTGTTGATGAGGCATTATGGCGGTGACAGGAGGAGAGCGTTGACATTGCGGCAGGCACAGATAAGCTGCAACAAATGCTCCCAGCTGTTGGCTCTAATCCACTTGGGGCCAATGCCAAAACGGTTGCCTCACATGCCCTACAGAAAATGCGTGCCCGCCCGCTCACCTGCTCCTTAGACAGCAGTGCGGCCTCCTCGGGAGTGACGTGCATGTAGCAGGCGGGAGTGACCGGCGGAGGGGAGCCAGCAGGCATGACACGCGTAGCATGGTCCCAGTTGGCTGCCGCGGGGCTGCTGGTGGGCTGGCGGGAGGACGGGCGGAAGCTCGGCCGTGGCGAGGGGTTAGCTGGGGCCACAGAGGGCGGCTGCTTGGCCAGACTGCCCACCAGGCCGGGCTGCACAATCGGCTTGCGCTGCGAGTAGGGCACAGGGTTGGCTGCTCCGTTGGCTGCGCTGGCCTGCTCCGCAGCCTTGCGCTGCACAAACGCCGCCTGCTCGGCGCTCAGGCTGCCGGCTGCCGCCGGTGCGGGTGCCTGCGCCAGGCTGGCATTGTAGCCGGCAGGGGTGACAGGCGCAGCAGCACCAGCAGGCATGACGCGGGTTGCGTGGTCCCACTTAGCCGCCGCAGGGCTGCTGGTGGGCTGGCGAGAGGATGGCCGGAAGCTCGGCCGGGGGGCCGGGCTTGCCGGCGGCTGCTTAGCCAGGCTGCCAACCAGGCCGGGCTGCGCAATCGGCTTGCGCTGCGAGTAGGGCACGGGATTGGCTGCACCACTGGCTGCGCTGGCCTGCTCTGCGGCCTTGCGCTGCACAAACGCCGCCTGCTCGGCGCTCAGGCTGCCGGCTGCCGCCGCTGCTGGTGCCTGCGCCAGGCTGGCATTGTAGCCGGCAGGGGTGACAGGCGCCGCTGCACCAGCAGGCATGACCCGAGTAGCATGGTCCCACTTGGCTGCAGCCGGGCTGGCAGCAGATGCAGCTGGGCGGCTGGTGGGGCGTGGGGTGGCACTGCGGCCACGCAGCTGCAGGGGCGGGACGTGCATCCGCTGGATCAGCATTGCAGCGAGCCAACCGTTGGTACAATCCAGGGGTTCAGTCCAGGCAGCCAACCGAAGAGGCACAGGCTGAACATATGCAACAGCATGCATAGCATCAACAGGAAAAGACATAGGGCTCCTGCACTGCTGCTCTTGATTTGTGCATGCAACTCTATGCTGCTGTGCAGTTGCGCACGTGCAAGTTATACCGAGCACAGCAAGCAGCAGGCCTCACCGGCGTGGGAGGCGGAGGAGCGCGCACTTCCGCGGCCTTGCGCTGCATGAAAGCCTCCTGCTCAGGGGTCAGGCCGCCAGCAGGCGCAGCAACCGGCGCCTGCGCCAGGCTGGCATTGTAGCCAGCAGGGGTGACGGGCGCCGCAGCACCAGCAGGCATCACACGCGTAGCATGGTCCCACTTAGCCGCCGCAGGGCTGCTGGTGGGCTGGCGGGACGACGGGCGGAAGCTTGGCCGCGGGGCCGGGCTTGCCGGCGGCTGCTTAGCCAGGCTGCCAACCAGGCCGGGCTGTGCAATCGGCTTGCGCTGTGAATAGGGCACGGGGTTGGCTGCACCGTTGGCTGCGCTGGCCTGCTCTGCGGCCTTGCGCTGCACAAACGCCGCCTGCTCGGCGCTGAGACCACCGGCAGGTGCAGGTGCCGCCGCCTGTGCCGCGTGTGGGGGTGCAAACAGCACAGCATGTCATGCAAACAGCACAACATGCCAAGCAGCGGTCAACGGCTGTTGTGCATTGTGTTGCGGCCAGCACCTACACTCACTGTCCATTTCAGCACTCAAAACACACAGGGGCCGCTTCAGCCCGCCCCCTTGCGCAATCACCTGTGCAGGGCCTGCCGACTCAGTCTTCTTGCGCTCAAGGAATGCCAGCTGCTCAGACGAGCACTGCGCTGCCACCCGCATGCCACGACCGCGCTGCAGGGTGAGAGGTGTGGATGAGAGAGCGTGGCGTTGCAAACGGCGGCGGCTGCGGCGGTGGCGGCAGGGCGGCGGCGGCGGCAGCATCTTGGCAGTGCGTGAGGGGCGGCAATAGATCTTGGATTTTGACAACCAAGTGGGTGCCGAAAATGCGGACCCGAGGCTGGGCTGCTCACGAAACAGGCGCAGCCGAGCGGACACGGCGAAGGGAGCCGCAACCCATGCGCATTGCCCGCAGCGGGCCTTCCAATCACCTGCTGAGCCCGCGCAGGCGCCCAGGCGGGCTGGGCCACAGCCCCGCAAGCAGACAGGGCGCTGGCCATGATTCTGTCCTTTGTTGTGCACAAAGCTCTCTCCTGATGCCTGCAAACTTCGGAGCCCAACTCCGAGAGGTCTGCACACCCGCCCGATGCAGCCTGAGCCACAGGCTACGTCACCTGACCTGCCACGCGTCAATCGGCCGCACCAAACGATGCTAAAAATGACTGTTGGACACCATCAGCATGGCATGGCAGCAGCCTCGAGCTCAAGGCGGCGGTCGGCAGGGATGGAGTCGTCGGCGGCGGCGGTAGCGGCAGGCACCAGCGGCGGCATTTGCAGTGTGCGTGTGGATTGGGTCACACTGGGCTGGGTTGATTAGTCATGGACAAGCCAACGGATATGGGGCAAGTAACAGGATGAAACCTTCCTGACAATGCGCTCGGCGCATCGCCGCGCAGCGCAGCGGCGATGCAGGCTGTTGATGCTCGGCCTGCATCGCCGCCAGCCTGCCTTGGACACCTCTCTGCCACACAAGCAGCCGCTCCAGCAACATGTCCAGCGCCCAGGCTAAGAGTCTGGACAGGAGCACGCGCGAGGGGTGCGTTGGGAAGGCACCGCGCTCGTTGCTTTGTTGCTCCCTGCATACCCCTGCTGGTGCCCTGCAGGCTTGCCGGCGGCAGCAGCTGCTGTGCCGCTGGCAAGGGTGCCTCACCCAGCCGGGCGTCAGCTGCTGCCGCCTTGCTCTGATTCCCCCCTGCTGCAGGGCAAGTGCTGCCCCTGACTGCGAGTATTGCAGGGTGAGCTGATGCCGCGCTGCTGTGTGCCAAGTGCCCTTGGCGGCACCTGCAAGTGGCGAACCCATCCATGCTGGCGCACTCAAAGCCAGCACTGCCCCCTTGCCACACAGGATGGGTGCACGTGTGGCAACAAGTGCAACGTGAGCCATGCAGCGGGTTATGCGCCAGCTGGGTGGGCTGCATCTATGCATCACCGCTCACCTGCCTGCCTAAGCTTCCGCTCTGCCATCCTCTGGCCGCAGTGCGGCTCCAGCTGCACCTGCAGCGTCTGCCCGGGCGCACAGGCGCGGGCCGCAGACTACGAGACTCGGGCGGTCAGTGCTGATGCTGCCCTTTCTGTGCCCGCTTGCTTGTGCAGGCCCCCACATGCCTGGTTGTAGTGCCCTCAACTGCAACTTGGGCCCTGCATGCACCCTGGGTGCTGCGCTGCCCACAGCGAACCTGCATGCAGCTGGGGCTTTCATCTTGAGCGCCACGCATGCCAATCATCTGCAAACTAGATGGTCCCCACACGTCAGACATCTGCCAATTGCCCCGCACCTCAGAATGTGTCCCTGGGAGGCACGGCCACCACTCCCACCAACTGGGCCCCGCCGGCTCCTGGCGCCGAGGAGGGCCGCCCCGCCTGAGCATGCATGGCATGCACAGCATGCGATGCTGTGGTCGCAGTGACAGCGTCGTGGTGCACAAGGCCCTTGCGACACAGCCGGAGCACGGCAAGGCTGGGTGTCCTTCGGCTGGCTGTTGAATTGTTGAGATGAATGTGTGGCCAGCAAGCTGATTGCTCAATACTCTAGTAGGTGTTGTTGCATTTTAAGTTGGCCTTTCCAGAAGCAATGCAAAGACGATGGTCATAAGTCAGATCAGACAGCCAGGCATTTCAGGTTGAGCGTACAGCCGGGATTGGATGCAATCACAGAGCAGTGCTGTGAGAACACACATACAGAATGCAGAGCAGCAGGATATATACAAAGTCGGTCAGGGGCTGAGATTTGAGCACAGCTGCGATCGGCAAGATTGCACTCAACCTGCCGGCCAACCGTGAGATGTCGGGTCTCGGCATGAAAATCGAGACAACCGGGCCTGGTCGCACCCCGGCATCACTGCGCCGCCGGCTGCAGCTGCGTCCACGCCCACCACAGCAGCGTGAAGAGCGCGGTGTCGAGCGCCAGCCGGCCGGCTGCCTGCAGGCGCTGCCGCCGCCGGTCGGCCTTCACATTCTTGCCGCCCACCAGGTCTCTGAAGCGCAGCTGGGCGCCGGCTGCAAGCACAGCGGGCACAACAGAGGCAGGGGAAGGGCTGTGAGGGCAGCTGGGCGCTCTCTGAAGAGCAGCTGGGCGCTGGCTGCAGCACGGCGGGCGCAGGGGTGCCGCGTGAAAGGCCACATAAGCTGGATGCAGCTGCCGGCTGGGTGCAGTCCCCTGCACGACGCAAGCATCCCAGCGCGGCCCGCCACGCACACAGCAGGTTGCAAGTGCAGCTCATAACAAAATGGCCAGCTTGCTCACCCGCGTCGTGCATCAGCGCGTAGCACACGCCCCGCAGGTGGCCCTTGCCCACCACGCCCACCACCGCTCGCGCCCCGTTGACCGCCTTGCTGCGCTTAAGCGACCAGGCGAGGTACAAGTCTCGCTCGTGCACCAGCGGCGCCACCAGCTGCGGGGGCGGGGGCGGGGTGGGGAATGCACATTCGGGAAGGGGTGGGGTGGGGAGTGCGCTGGGTGGTGGTGGTGGGCTATAAGGGAGCAGCGGCAAGGTGAGCAGCGGCAACTGCTGCCCAACGGCAACAGCCACGAGGATTGTGGTGTGGAGTCGACAAATCAGGCCAGAGCAACAGCCCAGTCAACCAGCGCCAGACAATCAAGCCACCACGCCTCAGCAGCAGCGATGCCCTCAGTCCACTACACAATCCACTACACAAGACTCCCAGCCCACCTCTGGGTACGCCTCGCTCAGCTGCGCAAACAGCAGCGACACCGAATCGTCCTCTTTCAGCCGCTCAATGGCTGCCAGGTCCAGCTCGTGCCGCTGCACGCTGAGCGCGCCAGCCGCCAGCGCCGCCGCCAGCTCGCCACGCCGCCGCCAGCTCAGCGCATCCCATGCACGCTGCAGCGTTATCTCTATTGGCCGGTCGCCCAGCACCAGCTGCATAGGTGAAAAGAAAATAGCAGTTGGCAGGGTAAGAAAGGCAGGACGCTGCGGCAGGAGGGCTGCGGCACGAGCTGGAAACAGGCACCACCAGGCACATCCGCATCAAAACAGCAGAGCAAGCTGCTGCTGCAGGCAAGGGGCTGCCGTCCATCTGCACCACACAGCAGTCAGGCGGCCTGCTGCTGCAGGCAAGGGCGCTGAATTCAATCCCCAGCCGCACATAAAAGGTGCACGCATACCTGTGCGCCCAGTTCCTCGGCCTCCTGCCGAGCCGCCACAAACTCGGCTCCGCCCTGCACGCCTAGGCTGCCTGACAGCCGAGCTGACAGCCGGCCCAGCGCCAGGCGCAGTATCAGGGCGGACGCGCCGCCCAGCTCCATTGACCGCTGGAACGCCGACAGCAGGCCGCCGCCGCTCAGGCTGAGCGGGTTGGCGCCAGAGCCCCTGCTATTGGTGGGGCTGCTGCTGCTGCTGCTGCTGCTACTGCTGCTGCTGCTACTGCTGCTGGCACTGCTGCCGCTGCTGCTGCTTGCACTTCCGCTGCTGGCGGCCGCATCCTCCTCGTCGCTGCTGCCGCCCAGCCCTGCCGACATCAGGGCCGCCCCACCGGCAGCTCCCAGCTCGCGCTGCCCCTGCTGCGGCTGTCCCTCGGCTGCAGCATGCTCGTCTGGCTGGTACATGTACGCTTGCCGGCTGCGGCAGAGCTCCACAACAACCGCATCGGGCTGCACCGCCTGCACCACACGCCGCACATCGTCCGCCGAGCGTTGCGACACCTGAAAGAATACGGGCAAGCGTGGGAGTAGTGTTTCCAGCGCTAGTGAAGCACCAAGGCTGATTGTACGCAGTGCAGTCGATGCGGGCCCTTTGGGCAATAACATTGCAACCAGCACTCCAAAGCTTACGTGCGCGGTGCCAACCAGGAAAATCTGCAGCGGCTCCTGGTAGCCGTCAGTGCGCCGCTCTGCATAACCAGCTGGCCGCTCCAGTGCAACCAGCGTCCCTGTGGCGCACAGGAGGTGGTGGTCCCTGCTTGATGTGCAGGGGCAGACGTGGCCAGGCAGGGCGCTGCAGGCAGGCGGCGGCGGCGGCAGTGGCGCTCACCGTCTTCCACCAGCTGGAGCAGGGAGGGGTGCTGCCGCGCTATCAAGGATTCAGACTGGGCTCTGAGGATGCGGTGATCGTAGCCGAGAGGGGGCCCAGCCACCAGGGGCGCAGCCTTGTGGGCGGCAACCACACACAGGCGGCCCCTGGCCGGGACTTGTTGGTTGATGACCATGGTAGTGGAGCAAGACCCGAATTATGCAAAGCTTCTGGCCCGATCGCCATGCCTCAGTGTGGCAAATGGCCTCAGTGTGGGTGGCCCGGCCCATTGGGCAGCAGGCAGCACTCAAACCTCGCGCATGCATGGACGTGTGGTTGGCAGATCGTCGTTTCGACCATCTTCTAAGGTGCCCGCTGCAGCCTGCGAGGCTCCTCGCCGGGCTGTCCAAGAGCCCTTGCCCTGCTCGGCGCTCTTACAGCTGCTGCTCCTCGCCTCAGCTGTCGGGCTTGATCATAGCCGCAGTAGATGGGCTTGTGGCTGGCCGGCCTTGCCTCTGCGTGTCGTGCCCTCTCCCGTCTCCCGCTGCAGCGGCCCTGCCGCATGGCTGCGCATCTAGCAGTGCAGCCACGATCGGTCTGCTCCCAGGCAGCCGCACGACAGCCGCCAGCGGCCTGCTTGGGTCCGCACCGGGCGGCGGCGGCGGCGGCGCTGCCGGTTTGGCAGCAACTCGCTGCAGCCAGCAGCATTGCACCATGCACTAGCAGCAGCAGCATCCTCGGCAGCAAGCCAAGCGGCAGCAGACCATGCAGTGCCCGACGCCTGCACGACTGCCGCGCTGCCGCCTCTGCGGGCGGCACAGCTGCCGAGCCGGCGCCGCAGCTGGCCGCCCCGCCGCAAACCAAGCCCTCTGATGCGTACGGCATGCAGCTGCCTGCGGGTGGCAAGCGGTGCGTTGCTTGGCGGCTCGCCATGATGAATGCCACTTTGTGGAACTCGGCTGCTGGAGCATCTGCTGCCTGCCAGCTGGTGTGCACGTGGTGCATGCACGTTACACCTCCTCGTTTCGCAGTCTGCTTCTGCGCCCCCCATCCACGCCTGCGCCGCCACACATTCCCCTGCCCTGCTGCAGCATGATCCTCACAGACGCCATGGCGCTGCTGTACCGCTCACACTATGCCTTCTCAGATGCGCACCGGCTGCGCAACTCGGCAGGCACGCATGCAGAGGGCTGCTGGACTGCCACGGCTGCGATGGAGCGGCTTGCAGGCTGTTTGGCTGCCCTTCCACGATGCTCAACCTGCTGGAGCTGGTGTCTGCTGTTGCTGATTACTGCCGCACTCACCTCTCTTGTTTCCTGCCGCAGGCGAGGACACAACCGTGCTTTTTGGCTTCCTCTCCACCCTGCTCAACCTGCTGGAGCTGGTGCCGCCGCCCACGCACTTTGCGGTGGTGTTTGACGCGCGCGGCAAGACGTTCCGGTGAGAGCAGGCGGGTGGTTGAATCACAGCGTGGTAATAGCACATGGTGTCTGAAGGTCTGCAGGGGCGGGTTGGCACAGCCCGGGCAGGTACTGCGCAAGCCATCAGTTCACAGCGCATGGCACAGCCAAATGCCACAGCCAAGCTGTCGCTCGAAATGGGTTCCATCAGGGAATGGTAAATGAATGTCGGCTGGTTGTTTGCGGGCATGAGATCTACGAGGGCTACAAGCGCCAGCGGCGTCTGAATTTATCCAGCTCTCTCCTCTCACACCACCTATCAGAGCAATCTGTTTCCTTGCAGGCACGATATGTACGAGGGCTAAAAGGGCCAGCGGGCGTCTCAGTCACCCTGAACTAGACACGTTAATACTTGCATATTCGCCCTGCCTGCAGGCACGAGATCTACGAGGGCTACAAGGGCCAGCGGGCGGCCTGCCCGGATGCAGTGAAGGAGGCGGTGCCGCGCCTGCAGCGCCTGCTGGACGCCATGGCCATCCCCTACATCCAGGTGCGCTGCACAGGCCCCAAAACTCTGCATGCAACTCTGCAGGCCTTTGAGAAGGGGGTGTGGGAGGGTGGGGGAGAGGGGCAAGCCAGTGCAACGGGTTGCATAGATTGTTGGCGGAGGCAGCCTGCCAGATGCCACGCCTACCCCTCCCGCTTGTGCAAAGCGCCTGAACATGGTTGACTTGCACTGGGCACCCCAGTCGGCTTGCAATGCCGGCACATGCTGCTGATCTGCCGCCAGTGCCACCTGGTGCAGGTGCCTGGGGTTGAGGCAGACGATGTGATTGGTACCATGGCCTACCGCGCAGTGCAGGTGCGATCAGCAAGTGAACTGCATGGTGTGGTGGTGACCGCCTGTTGTGGTGAAGCCACGCGCATGCTGGAGTGCATACTGCAGCTGCAGGTGCCGCCCAGTGATCGGTCAGTTCAGCCTCACCGTGCTGTACCCTTCATTTAACTTCATACTCCGCAGGAGGGCTTTGCCGTTGCGGTGGCATCACCCGACAAAGACTTCTTCCAGGTGACTTGCCTAAGGTTGCACAGGGCATCCGCGTTGCCTGCCGGATTGCGTGCTGGCCTCTGAGCCGATCTGTTAGCGGCAGGCTCCATGCTAACTGGAATCACTTGTTGCCCCAACCTCTCCCGCCCCAGCTGCTGCGCCCGGGCATCATCCTGCTGCGGCCGCCGAAGAAGCCGGCACCCGGGGAGCGGGTGAACAAGTATGCCCTGGTGCCCTACTCAACTGCGGACTTTGAGCAGGTGAAACGCTGCGGCTTGCTGCTGCTGAATGGGGGAGCTGACGTTTCGGGGGTGTCCACATGTCGGCACAATGGTCGGGCAACTCCGCGCCTCCTGCTGCTTGCGATTGACCGGCTGGTTCAGGGCCGGCTGGGCACCGCCGTGCTGCTGCTGCACCCACTTGCGTTGGGCGCTACCGGGATCGGCCAGCAATCGTCATTTCTAACAGCTTGTGTGCCTGACCGCCCACCCGCCGGCTGGGCTCTGTCCCCTCCCCCATCCTGCAGGAGTTTGGGCTGCAACCGCAGCAGTTTGTGGACGTGCTTGCGCTGGCAGGGGACGCCTCAGGTGCGCCTACAGGCTGGAGGTTTGGGGGAGGGCTTTGGGGGGCAACTGTAGCCGTGCTATTGGTGTGGGGGAGGGCCACTTGGTCTTTGGGTAAGGCTTGTACCTGCTGATCGACGAGCAATCAGCCCAGGCGCGGTGCTGCTGCAACCTCGCACTGTTGACTGCAGGCTGACCTGCGTATCCAGCTGCCAATGCAACCTTGTGTACAACTAGTTGCAAACACACTGCGCCCCCACACCTGCAGACAACGTGCCAGGCGTGAGCGGCATCGGGCCCAAGACAGCGGTGTCACTGCTGCGGGAGCATGGCTCGCTGGCGGCGCTGCTGGAGGTGGCGGGGGGCGGCGATATCAAGCCCAAGAAAGCGGCAGCCACGCTGGCATCAGGTGGGTGAGGTGTGCAGTGCAGCAGCGGTGCAGCAGGGGGTGGCTTGAGGGTCGCTGGGCTGGCTCAGGGTCCGCACGCTATGCTGGCAGGGTGGGCTTTCGTCGCGGGCTGCCGATCAGCCTCTCACAAGTTGCAGCATGGAAGGACGGGGTGCTTGTTGACTACATATGCACGGCCGCTGCGTGGCGACCTCTCTTGTCCCCGCTGCTCACCCGCCCCCGTGGGACCTGCTGCAGAGGAGGGCCGCGCAGCAGCGCTGCTCAGCCAGCAGCTGGTTCGGATTGAGACGGGCTTGGACCTGCCGCCGGTGCAGGAACCGCTAGATCAGCTGCGGTAAGGAACAGCCGAGGCACTTGCCCCTTCGTGCTTGCATGCAAGTGCGACTCCCAGTAGCTGTGTGCACTGCAGTGTGTATCCCCAACACTGCTTGGTGAGGCTCTCCACCTGCTCATGCTCTCACTGACCTGCCCACCTGCTGACACTCTCCCCTGACCTGCTCACGTTCTCACCCGCCCTGCCGCCCACCCCGCCCTCCCCGCAGCCTGCGGCTGCCGGCCGACCGCGGCGCTGAGCTGCTGCAGCAGTTTGCGGGCCTGGAGTTCAACAAGCATGCGCAGCGGGTCAGGGCGCTCTGGGCCTCGGAGCTCTACCGGTAGCTCATTTGCTTGTTGAGCAAACAGGCTCAGTTGCTTGCTGAGCAGCATTGAACAGACGGGCTTACGATTCCTGGTTGTGCTGCTACCCTGGTGACCCCCCCCTACCTACCTCTCCCAAATCGGTCTTGCTGCGTAGCCCCTCTCGACTCAACCCAGTTATGCTCAACCAGGCATGTACACGTGTAAAGCTACACAAGCCGCTGCTGCTCCATGGTGCGGTACAGCTTAGCCTGTACTGCAAGCTTCAAGGCACTCCGGGCAGTGCGAGCCTGGGCACCAGCGAGATCCTCTGGGGTATTGTTGAGGGGGGCCAGGCGCCAGGGCATGCCAGACGCACAAAACTTTGCCAACTGCCATGCAATGCTGCGCTGGTCCGCTGACCTTTGGCTCGGCGGCCGCCGAGCGCCGGGGCCACCGGCGACTGTGCGACAGAGACGGCTGTCGAGTGCGAGCCCACCAGTGCAGTTGACATCACCGACATGTTGGCCAGGCTGGTCCCACGCTCCAACGGTGCTGGCCCCTGTGCACAACGGAGCCGGGCGACGCGCGCGCTGTGCCGCCGCCACAAGGCCGCGCCCGCCGCCTGCCCCTGTCTCACTCTTCTGCTTGCCGTTTGCCACACCCGCCGCAAGAATGGTCCTCAAGCTCGGCATCAACGTGAGAAGGGCCGGTTGGAGGGCCGTGGGAGCGTGTGATGGTCGCCGCCGCCCTGCGCCTCCCACCCTGTCTGACCGCCCCTCCCCCGCTCCCATCCATCCTGCAGGGCTTCGGCCGCATCGGTCGCCTGGTGAGCGGGGCTGCAGCGGCGCCGGGGGGCAGGCGGCATGGGGTGGAGGTCCGCGCACGGCGGCCGCCGCGCGCCGCCCGCTCGGCCGCAGGCTTGTGGGCACCTGATCGTGCCGGATCTGGCCGGGTTGGGGCTTGCAGCTAGGGTCTGCCGCTGAAGCTTCCATGGGCCCCTGCCGCCGCAGGTGTGCCGTGCCGCGTGCGAGCGCGACGATGTGGAGGTCGTGGGTGCGTTATGGGCGTGTTTGTGGGCGGGCGGGCCAGCGATCACCATGCAGGGCCAGCGATCACCTGCATGGCGGCGGCGGCGCCGGTGCCGCGGCCCAGGCCGCCGGCTCATTTTGGCTGGCTGTGTGAGCCGCGATGGAGCCCAGCGCGGGCGCCTGCGACCCGTCAGAATCTCTGCCACCATTGTCAGCAGCGTCCGCCATACAGAGCGCCGCCTGGGCGCAGCACATACCCACCCATTCCGCCCACCAGCCTCAGCACCGCCTGCTGTTGACCGTGCTGCCGCTGCGCTGCTACGCCCCTCCTCTCGCCCCTGCAGCCTTCAACGACCCCTTCATTGATGCCGAGTACGCCGCGTACATGTTCAAGTACGACACCGTGGTGCGTGTCCAGTCAGGGCAGGGCTGCAAGGTTGCAAGGTTGTTGGTTGGTTGCAACGGCTTCTGCTCATAGGAAGGATGCAAGGACGCGGTCAACAGCAGCGACTGACCCCGCCCTCGTGCCCTTGTTGCCCCTGCCGAGCGCCCCGCTGCCCTCCCTGTCCCACATTTCCACGTTTCGTCCCCCCTGCACCCACATTTCCACGTTTCGTCCCCCCTGCACCCACATTTCCACGTTGTGCAGCACGGCCGCTTCAAGGGCTCCGTGGAGCACACCGCGGACGCCATTGTGATCAACGGCAAGCAGATCAAGGTGTTCAACAAGATGAACGTGAGCGGCAGGGGGTGGCAGAGTGATGAGCGGCTCTGGGGTGTACCTGCTCAACATTATGCGGTGTGGGCGTACGCGGTGTGGGCGGCCACCGAAGCGGCACCGGCCCGCATTTTCACCTGCGCGCCTTGCTTCTTGCAGGCAATCCGGTCAGCTGCAGCCGCACTTAACCCACCCTGTTACATATTTCCCTGCCCACTGCCCGCAGCCCGAGGAGATCCCCTGGGGCCAGGTGGGCGCCGACTACGTGTGCGAGTCCACCGGCGTGTTCACCGAGGTGGCCAAGGCCTCCGCCCACATCAAGGGCGGCGCCAAGAAGGTGCGAAGGCACACGCGAGCCACCAGTCAGCTGCAAGTTGGCAGCCCAGAGTGGTTGGTCCAATGCTGCCACCCGCGTGCCCACATTGCATGGAATCGTCAGTGTCGGCCGCTGTCTCCACGTCTCAGAAGCAGCCCATTCGCAACCCTTTCTGGCACTTTTATCAAGTGACTGGTCTTGCTCCAAGAGACTGACCTTGCTCCTCTTTCGGCACACCGCAGGTCATCATCTCCGCGCCCTCCAAGGACGCCCCCATGTTTGTGATGGGCGTGAACCACGAGAAGTACGACGCCAAGTCCCAGGACGTGGTGTCCAACGCCTCCTGCACGGTGCGCCTAATTTTACCGATTTAACCTCTTGAAGGCTCAGCTGCACTTGTGTCCAATGCCGTCTCTGGCACGTTGTTTTGGCTCTGGTGCCCAACCCAGCCTGCCAAGCTTGCTTCTGACTGTGCTGCTTATGCTGCCGTCTTGTGGTTGGTCGCTGACGACTTTTTTCTCTCATCCTATCGCCCTCGCTGCGCAGACCAACTGCCTCGCGCCGCTGGCACTTTTTTGTGGTTGCCCGCTAAATTGACCTCATTTCATCGTGTCTGCCCTCGTGCGTGCAGACTAACTGCCTGGCGCCCCTGGCCAAGGTGGTGGACGACAACTTCGGCATCAAGGAGGGCCTGATGACCACCGTGAGTGACCAGTAGTGGTCTGCATGAACTGGCGTGCCATCCAGTTGGCATGCCTATTCAGTTGGCACCGCACCATGCATGCTAGCAGCTGCGCTTGGCACATGGTATCGCGCCGCACGCGTGGCTGCAGCGGGCGCGGGGCCAAGCTGCAGCCGACAGGCAAACGTACGAGTTTACACTGTGCATGTTCACTGGGTGATGGGCTGACCCATGCGCCCTGCGTGCCTGTTGCTGTTGTCCCTGCGCAGGTGCACGCCACCACCGCCACCCAGAAGACCGTGGACGGCCCCTCCAAGAAGGACTGGCGCGGCGGCCGCGGTGAGCCTTGCTGGCAGTAATTGCAGCGTGCATAAATGTGCAGAAGTGTGCATACATTGCAGCGTGCAACAGCAAGCAGGCTGCCTGCAAGCGTGCGCCTGCGCCGAGGCTGCTGACTTCCCACAGGCTACGACTGCCCCCCGCCTACGCGTGCAGCAACCTGGCGTACATCCTCCACCCCCTCTACCACCCCTCCCAGCACCTCACCCCCTTGCCTGTTGTTTCACGCCTAATTGCAGGCGCTGCCCAGAACATCATCCCCTCGTCCACCGGCGCTGCCAAGGCCGTGGGCGTGGTGCTGCCCCACCTCAATGGTCGGTGGCTCCTTGGGCAGCCCTTCCTTGGGCAGTCCTTTCTTGGGCACCCCTTTCTTGGGCAGTCCTGTCTTGGGCAGTCCTTTCCGTCCTTTGGCAGTGGATATGGGCCGCGCGCGAGGGGCACTGTGCCAGCGACATATGGGTGCAGTTGCACCCAGCCAGCTCAAGGGGCTGCTGCCGCGCTGTCGGGCCTCGTCACTGCGGGCTCCACCTCACCCCCACCAATGTTGCTGCTTCTCCGCCTACCTTCCCGCGGGCTCCCTCACCCCCACCGATGTTGCTGCTACTCCCCCCGTGCCCCGTGCTGCGCAGGCAAGCTGACGGGCATGGCGTTCCGCGTGCCCACCCTGGACGTGTCTGTGGTGGACCTGACCGTCAACCTTGACGTGCGTGCGAGCAATGATTCCTGTGTTGGCAGCAGCGGTCCGCACTGCTCAGCGCAGTGGCTGACTGGGCTTGGGCTTGGGAGCTCTCAGCATCGCAAGGCAGTTGCCACGGTCGGCCCAGTGCTTGTTACAAAGCTTTCACTGCTCTCATGTGCTGAGTTATTCAGCAGCTGATCGACCCCAACCACCTGCTGCTCTGTCCCCTGCTTCCTTTCCTGCCCGCAGAAGCCCGCCAAGTACGCCGACATCATGGCTGCGCTCAAGGCGGCGTCGGAGGGCCCCATGAAGGGCATCCTGGGGTGAGGGGAGAGGGCAATTCTGCAGACAATGCATGCTTTACTTGTGGCAGCGAGGTTTGTTTGGCTGGTTGGGAGCGTGCGAGGGCCCCATGAAGGGCATCCTGGGGTGAGGGCGGCACGATTGTGTTTCTGCTTCAGAACAGCAGCAGGCATGGCTCACTGGCGAGCGCTGGGGACTCCAACCTGGCATGCTGCTGCAGCACGCGGTCTCCTTCACTGGCGACAAGCAGCCATTTGAAGCGTTTTCTTTTCCTGTTGTTAATGTTGCAGCTACACCGAGGAGGACGTGGTGTCCGCCGACTTCATCGGCGACAAGCACTCGTCCATCGTGGACGCCAAGGCCGGCATCCAGCTGTCCGACACCTTTGTCAAGCTCATCAGCTGGGTGAGTGAAATAAAATCCAAGGCCTGCTGATGGCAGGCGGGCAGCAGGACCGTGGGCGGGTGGTGGGGCAATGCCTCCACCTGCCCGACGCTTGTGTGCATGCCACAGCTGTGCATCTCAGCTTGCTTTCAAGGCCAGCAGCTGGCTTGCGGACCGCCATGCGATTTCCCATGCTCACGCTGCTGCCCATTCCCCGGCCCTCCCCTGCTACCCCCTCGCTTCTCCTGTTCAGTACGATAACGAGATGGTGAGTGCTTTGCCTTGCTTTGCCTTTGATCCCATTGGCTGCTCTGGCTGGTCAGCTGTGCGGTTGCTGTAAGGGGGCGGACGTGGTGGCTGCGCCAGCTGTGCTTGTTGCAACTGGCCCGCTGAAGCCGCTTTCGCCCATGCCTGCCTGTTGTGCAGGGCTACTCCAACCGCCTGGTGGACCTGGCCATCCACATGAGCAAGTCGGCGTAAGGCGGCAGGCGCCGGCGGGTGGCAGAGAGTGTGCAAATGAGACTTCCTTTTTGGCACGCGCCCGGTTTCTGAATGAATGTGCATGAACACTCGGCAGCGTCACGTTGCTTTTCCGACCCCACCAGCCCATTGGCGGCGTCCTGTGCCCCACCTGCAGCCCCTCCCTCTCTTCTATCCTTGCTTGCTCTAGCATTGTAAGGGCAACAGCGGAAGGGTTGCAGAAGGTCAGAATGGAGGGAGGTGGAGAACGGTGAATGGCAAAATGGGCAGCAGCAGAGCACGGCTCGCCTGCCCACCGCCAGCGTGCTGCAAAAACTCTGTGCGAGCCCGTTGGGCGGATCTACACCTCGCGCATCCCGTGTTACGCATACGGCAGCGCCTTGGAGGGCCGTTGAGCGGGTGAGAGCGACAAGCCACAGTGCGCAAACTCGTGAGCGCTGCCGGCAGCTCCGCTGCCTGCTTCTAGCTCGTCTCTCAGACTTTGGCGTCACGATCGACGGCCGCCCTCCTTCACCGCCGCCTTTTTGCAGGCTTTTGCTTTGCAAACCCGCGCTCGGGCAGCCAGCCGCTCGCATGCGGTGCTCCAGCAACTCCTGAGGGCCTGGCAGCGCGGCCAGCATGCCGCTGGCCCAGCTGGTGCAGGGCGGAGCCGCCGCCGCCGCCAGCGGCGCCAGGCCGCCCAAGCCGCCGCGGCAGCGGGCGCCGCAGCAGCAGGATGTGTGCACCCTGCTGGTGCACGTGCTGCTGCGCGTGCAGCAGGGCCAGCCGCTGTGCCTCGACACCGTGAAGGCCACCTGGCGGGAGCTCACATTCTCCCATGTCTTTGAGGTGCGGAGCGGTTCCAAGCACTATCCGCTGCTTCCGGGCTGTGTTGCCTTACGCGCGCACGCCAATGCTCTGTGGGGCTAGAATGAATTTGGCAAGCCCTGAGGACTTTGATATGCAGTGGCGGCCGCCAAGCACACGCTGTATGCTCACCCACCACCACTGCCGCCGCTGCTAACTTGCAGGTGTACCGCCCAAACGTGACGGTGGACCAGCATGTGCAGCTGCTGTATGCAGCCGCCCTGGAGCGGCTGGCGGCGCCCATCCCGCCCGCTGCACTGCGCCGCGCGCTGGCGCCGCTGCAGGCTCAGCACAAGGCATACGGCGAGCAGCAGGCGGCGCTGGCGGCCGCCGCTGCAGAGCGAGAGCGTGCGGCCGCCGAGGCGGCGGCTGCGGCGGCTGCAGCGGCGGCGGCGGCAGCGGAAGCCGAGGCGCGCTGGCAGGCGGAAGTTGAGAGGCGCCGGGCAGAGCTGAACGAGCTGTGGGGTGATCAGCACGAGGAGGGCTTGGAGCTGGGAGCGGATGAGCTGGCAGCATCGCTGGCCCCAGGCGTGCCACTGCCGCTGCCGCTGCCGCTGCCCCTGCCGGCGGACGGTGTGGCTGACGCAGCTGGGGATGCCTTTGCAGAGGCCGCAGCAGGGCAAGACAGCGCTGGGGAGTTGGCAGCGGCAGCTGCAGCAGCAGAGCTGGCAGCAGCAACGGAGCAGCGAGCGGCGGCAGCGGCGGGCGGTGCCGGTGCGGTGCCCACTCCTGCCGTGGGAGAGGGCGTGGCTGCGCCAACCACGGCCCCCGATCTGCCAGCACTGCCAGCAGCAGCAGCGGCAGCAGCAGCCGGCGCTAGCCCACCTGCCTCGCTGCGGGAAGCAGCAGCAGCAGCAGTTGGCTCCTCCAGCGCCCTGGCGGCGCTGGGTGCAGCAGGTGCGGACGCAGCGCTGCCGGCGCTGGGGTCTTCAAACCACCTAGCAGCTCTGGCACCAGCTGGGCCCGATGCGGACTCCCTGTCAGCTGCAGCAGCACCGGCGGCAGCGGCAGTGGCAGCGGCAGTGGCTGCCAATGATGCGGCGGCAGGGCCAGCAGCAGCCCTTGGTGCGGCAGCGCTGTTTGCAGGAGCTCAGCCTGCCACGGTGGCAGGGGCGGCGGCGGTGGCAGAGGCAGCAGCAGCGGCAGCAGCAGCGGCAGCGGAGTCGGGGCCCAGCCAGACCCTGGCTGATGAGCTTGACTTGGAGACAGTGATGCTTCACTCCATGGGGGCAGGAGAGGACGAAGGGGATGAGCAGCAGGGACCACAGCATGCGCAGCACGCAGCACCAGCCGCCCAACTGCTGCCGGCAGCCGCCCGGGGGCAGGAGCAGCAGCAGGGGCAGCCGCAGGAGCAGCCGCAGCCCGGCTTGCCCGGCCAGCAGCAGCCAGCAGCGGCGGCCGCCGCGGCGGACGGCCCGGCAGGCGTGCCGCTGCTGCCGTCTGCTGCCGCGCCAGCTGGAGAGGAACTTGTGCCTCAGCCCTCTGTGGATCTTCCCACTGAGGAGCAGCTGCAGCAGCTGCAGCAGCACTCACTGCAGCTGCAAGCCGCAGCGCTGCTGGTGCTGTTCTGCTTGCATGCAGCACACCCGCCCCTGCCGGCGCCGGGCCAAGCCAGCGCCGCCATGCAGGCAGCTGGCGTGCCCGGCGCTCGGGCGGCAACTGCTGCCCTGCAGCAGCAGGGCGGCGGTGCTGACGACAGAGCTGAAGGCAGTGTAGCAGCAGCGGCGGCGGCAGCGTCTGGTGAGCGGCAGCAGGCAGGCGGCGGCTCAGCGGCTGCTACTAGCCAGGCCGGCAGCAGGGCCCCAGCGGATGTCAAGCAGGAGGCGGATGCTGGTGCCGCAGACCCTGGCCGCCAGCTCAGCACTCTAGGGGGCGGCGGAAAGGTCAAGATCTATTTGAGCAGGGAGCACCAGGAGGCACTGCTGGGTGAGCGGCTGTTGGCTGTACTGCTTGCTTATTCTCGGTTGTTTCTGTGCATGTTTTTCCAGCTGTGCTTGTGGGCCGCGCAATTTCGGCCGGCGTGCATGCATCTTCAACCCGGCATCCTCCGCCCCTCTTCCCCTGCACTCCGCATGCAGAGCTGGTGCCGCAACTGGGTGATGCTTGCCCGGACGCCCTGGCTGCGCTGCGCCAGCTGCGCTCCGGCGGATGGCTGGTGCTGGGAGCTACCCGCCGGCCGGTGGCGCCGGCCCCTGGGGCGCTTGGAGGGCCTGACAGCCTCATGGCCATGCCTGGGCTGGTGCAGGGTGAGGCGTGAGGCTGCTCATGGTTTGTGCGCCAGGGGGCGCAGAGAGCAGCGGATGCTCGCGGCACAGTTTGCCCATTCCCTTCAACACGCCTGCGCGGCCGGGGGCTGGCTAGCATTCGCCACAGATCCCCTGCTTACGGTTTCTGCTCGCCTCTGTTCCCAAACAGGCCTGCGCGGCGAGGAGCTGGCTGTGGCGCGTGAGGTCAAGTTCCAGCTGGGCTCCACGTTGAGGGGCCTGGGCACCAGCAACCTGGGCGAAGCCTGCTCCGATTACCAGGTGGGGAAAGACAGGGGCCGCGAATGCGGCCTGTGCATATTCCGGCGCTTGGCTGGCTTTGCTGTTCTGTATAGGTTGCCGTGAGGAGGTGTGTGTGGGGTGTGCGCTGTGCGGCGCCGCACCTGTGCAGGCTGGCGGCTGAGCTGCCGCTGTGCTGCTCCAGCAGCCGCAGCCATGCAACACAACACCCGCCAATGTACCAAAAGCTCAATGAACCATCGACCATGCAGGGCAAGCTGGCCGCCATGTGGCGCGCTGTGGCGGCGGCGCCTGCAAACGGCGGCCACCCCGGGCAGCCGCCCGCCCCGCCCCCCGAGAGCATTGCCGACCTGCGGCTGGGTGGCATGCTGCACGAATTCATTGAGCGCAAGCACGCCCAGCTGCAGCTGCTGCTGGAGCTCGGCCGCTCGGGCATGGCCAAGCGGGTGGCGGCGGCGCAGGAGGCGGCGGCGGCGGCGGCAGCTGCTGCGGCGGCGGCCCCCCGCCGCACCGTCCGCATCGTTGCTCCTGGGGAGGAACAGCAGGAGGACGGTCGCAGCCGCCGCAAGGAAGCTTCCACTGCAGCGCGGCAGAGAGAGCGGCGGGAGAAGGAGCAGCGGCAGCTGGTGGAGGCGGCGGCGGCGGGACCACAGCAGGCACAGCACGGCGCCAGCGGCACAGCAGGCGATGCAGCGCCACTGCTGCCGGACGCGGCGCCGGCGGCACCCTCCAACGCAGTAGCGCCGCCCCCCGGCCCCCGGCCAGGCGCGGCCTTCAGCACGGCAATGCCAGCGCGCAGAGCGCGGGAATACAAGCGCGCCGTGCGGCAACGGGAGGCGCGGGCGGCGGCGGCCAGTGCAGACGGCGGGGAGCTGCCAGCTGGCGCGGCGGCCAGCGGCTACCGTGGCGTCATCTCGCAAGTGCAGCGCCGGCAGCAGCAGCGGGAACAGGACATCCGGCGCAGGTGAGAGGGGCTGGGCTCAAGGTTAACTTCAGGATTAACCCTTTGTGGCCCATTGGAGCTGTCAGCTACAAGCAGGGGTTGACGTGCTGCCGATTGAGCTGTAGAGCCAGCAAAGGCTAGGGCTTATGTCAAATGCGCTGGCAGGGATACGCCGCCCTGTGTGTTGGCTGCTGCTGGCGGCATGCCTTTTGTCCTTTCCTGTGGTTCCTTGCCTCCAGGTCTCCAGTCGCCTCCCTCCCTGCCTCAACTGGCGTTCTCAATGTTTCCCCTGCCCTGTTCGTGTACTGCTCCGCAGGCAGGATGCGTGGCGGCAGCACGCCGGCCTGCCGGCCGCAGCCAGCGAGCCGCCTCCCGCGGGCGCCAGCGAGGACGAGCAGGAGGCATCTGACATGCCTGAGCTGCCTGATCTGCACGATTGGGACGCCACTGCCCCGGCTGCCTTTGGGCGCCGCATGCCGGCGGCCACCACCGCTGGGTCGGAGGGAGAGGAGGAGGAGGAGCGAGGAGCGGCAGGCAGGCGGCGGGCTGCAGCCGCCGCCGCAGCAGCAAGCTCCCCTGTGCTGGGAAAGCAGCAGCGGCAGCAGGCGGCACAGCGGCAGCAGCAGGGGGCAGTGCGGCGAAGAGGCAAGGCGGAGGTGGAGGCTGGGGAGGCCACTGAAGCGACAGTGCAGCAGCCGACTGCAGCAGTGGGCAGCCCCGCTTCTCAGCAGGCTGTTGCCAACGGCAAGAAGCGCGGCAAGAAAGCCCAGCAGCAGCAGAAGGCACAGGCCAAGCCAGTCGCCAAGCCACGGCAGCAGGCGGCCAGTGGCAGGGGCAGGAAGCGGGCGGCAGCAGCGGCGGCAGGAGCAGCGGATGGAGAAGCTGATGGGGATGCAAGCGTGGCTCCTCCTGCTGCTGCACCAGCCAACAAGCGCCAGCGCACACGTGCCAAGCAGCCAGCTGGCGGCAAGGCCGCAGCAGGCTCGACAGCAGCAGGCTCGGCGGCAGCCCCATCGCCCCGCGCACCCCGCCGCGCGCCCAGCAAGCGCGCGGCAGCAGGCGGCGCAGCGGCAGCGGCTGCCGCTGCACGCTCCTCAGCTGCAGCTGCGGCGGCAGCTGGCAAGGCGGCACAGGCTGAACTGCCAAAGGAGGAGGAGGAGGAGGAGGAGGAGGAGGAGGAGGATGCAGCTCTGGCAGCGCTGTACCGGCAGCAGCAGGAGGCCCTGGCTCTGATTCAGCAGGCAGAGGCAGAGGATTATGATGAGGAAGGGGAGGAGCCCCCTGCTGCTGATATGGCGGCTGAGGTGGCAGCACTCGGCAGCGGTGCGCCAGCGGCTGGGCAAGCAGCGGCGGCGCCGGCAGCGGCAGTGAGAGCGGCACAGCTGGCGGCTGCAGAGGCAGACGATTATGATGCACCAGAGCCAGAGCCGGCTGCAGAGGAGCCCCGCGTTCCCCTTGCCACAGCGGCAACGGTGGCGCAAGGGGCGGCACCCCTGCCAGCACAGCAGCAGCAAGCACCGCCTGCCGGCGGCCGCAAGCGCGGCAGGCCGCCCAAGCAGCCGCTGCAGCAGCAATCGGGTGAGGCAGCTGAAGCTCTGCCTCCACCGCCGCCCAAGCGCCGTGGGCGACCACCAAAGGCGCAGCAGCAGCAGGCGCAGCAGGTACAGCAGCAGGCATCGGCTGCAGAGCAGGCAGAGCTGCCTGCTGCGGCTGCGCCGCCTGCCAAGCGCCAGGGACGGCCGCCAAAGGCCCAGCAGCAGCAGCAGCAGCAGCAATGGGCTGCTGCAGCGCAAGCGGAGGAGCCTGCTCCCCTTCCCTTGCCCGCCAAGCGCCGTGGTCGCCCGCCAAAGCAGCAGCAGCAGCCGCAGGCAGCGGTGGCGCAGCACGGTGAGCCTGCTAAGAACGGCACAGCAGCAGCGGCGGCAGCCAGTCCACGGCAGCTGCAACACCAGCAGCACGCTCAACCCCCTGCAGAGACGGCAGCTGCGGCCCAGCATGGCAGCCAGCTGAGCGGAGCGCCCGCCAGCGATGACAGCGATGCTGAGCTGGGAGACCTGCTTGCTGCCGTGGCTCAAGTGGATGCCGCACTGGCCGAGGACGACGACTGAATGTCAACAAACCTCCGCCCCTTTAGAAGTGCTTGCTTCCGAAGTCCGCCTCCTTTGCTTGCCTCTGTAGAGAGCAGAGATCAGTGTGTTTGCTTCGCTCCGGTTTCTGAGCCGCTCTTGCCGCTGGCGGCGCCAGCCCAGCACGACGCTTTGACTGCTCGACTGTTCTGACTGCTTACCCCCTCTTGGATTATTGCCCCGCCTACACCTGTACCCAGCACTGTTTCGCGGCATACTGCCGTCTTTGTTGGCTAACCCTGCCTCTCGTCTTAGTCTGCACGCAAAGCACAGCCCTGCAACATGTGCTCTGCCGCTGGTCCTGATGAGCCGCACATCACTTGTGCCTGTGCCCCTGCTGGGATCGGTTTGACTAGGAAAAGAGTACAGTGAAGAAATGCACAGTGAAAAAATTGCGCAGTGTTGAAAAATTGGTGGAGGGGGGTGGCAGCACTGCATCAGGTGTTGTTGAATGCACAGGGGATGGAACAGTTGCAACGCATTGGCATGGGGCGAGGGGAATAGGGGTCGTCATCAAAGGGGGGCAATGAACTTGGCAGCAGTTGGGGGTCGCAAGGGGATGTAGCGCAAGTGCCATTTCAGTGCTGGAAGGGATGGTGCGCTTAACTGGTCTGATTCAGGGAGGGGGAGGGGTCATAGGTACCGCAGTCAAAAGGGGAGTGCATCATGCAAACGCTTGCAAGTCGGCGCCTCAAGCGGTCACGTGTTGGTAGCTGTGCATCGTCTGTGCACCATAGGCATACGTCAATGGGCCAGGGGTGCACAGTTGCAGGTTGTTGGGGTGGGTGAGTTTCGGGGGGATGGGTTGGGGCTCGTGCGAACGGCAGCACACATGCTGGTCAGTTGCTGGCCCCACCGCCAGTTTCCCGTGGGTTGCGTTTTCCCGTGGGTTGCGTATCGTTGGTCTGGCGGCAGGCAGCAGGTACGGCCAAACAGAATGTGTGCTGGGCCCCTTGTGGACAGGCTGGCAGCACCCCATGCTCAGGCCGTGCCAGGCATCTCGCGGCTGTGCATGGGTGCGCTGCAGCGCCAAAGGTTTGCATTGACCAAGCTGGTCAGTAGCGCTGACGGACAGGGGTCGGCGCCTGTTTTGATGCTCACCACACCGTGGGTGGCACCGCATACTGGAAGTTCTTGCACACCATCTGGCGGGAGGGGCGGGGCAAGGGTGCAGGGGCGTGAGCGGCACAGCGTGCGCAGCACAGCAGCTTCCGCAGCTGGTTGGCGGCGGCGTGACAGCGTGAGAGAGAGAAGTGATGTGCAGGACTACACGGTCCCATGCCCATGTACAGCAAAATCCCCACAACGAGTAGAACCACACATCCCTCACCGGCTGGTCCTTCTCAGCCAGCACGCCAGCCACAGAGCCCAGCGTGGATTCGTAGCCGGGGCACTGCCACCTGCGAAAGTTAGGGTGAACACCCAGAGGGCTGACAGTGAGCAGGAGTGGCAAAGGAGGCGGCATGTATGGGCAATGCCACGCGGCGCTGTCGGCTGCCGGCATAGAACTGCAAGCAGCGCAGCACAGCACAGCGCAGCACAGCGCCGTCAAGCGGAGCATGGGCACACTTACTTGACCAGCTTCACGCAGCCGGCATCTTCGTGCTGCAGGAACTGCACCAAAAGAAGGACAGGGCGGATGGCAGGCGGGGTGCTCAGGTGACATCAGGCCGGAGAACAGCATCCTAGCCAGAGCTCTGCAGCGCAGCAGCAGCACCTTGCTGGGCTGCGCTGCACCCCGCTGTCCTGCCCCCGATGCCGGCAGGGGGCACGCCAGGATCAGGCTGTCTGGAGGGCAAGCGGTCAGGCTAACGTGACAGTGCATGCATCATGGAGTGGTGGACCCGCTCGAGCTGATCCCTCAACCCAAGCTCAGGGGCACAGTTTTGCTTCCTTCCTTGTCTGCCTTGCTTACGTGGCAGTGCATCATTGAGTAGCCTGAGAAGGGCCCGGGCTGGATGCGCAGCGTGATGCCGGCGCCGGGGCCGCGCTTGGCCTGAGGGAACTGCAGCGTGTCTCCGCGGTCGCCGGGCTCGTACCAAGCAGTCCAGGTGGCGTTGGGCTGAAGCTGGTCGAGGGGCAGCGCCACAATCTGCGCATGATAGGGTGGGCAGGGCGGGGTGGTTGTCACATGGCGCCCCATGGTTGTTGGTGCTCCACAAAACAGAGTCAGTCGGTGCCGTCTGCTCAGCAACGCCACAATCTGCGCATGATCAGGTGGGTGGGCGGAAGGGCGGACGGCGCGGTGGGAGGGCGGTTTAGGGGTGCTGTTACAACTGACTAGGGGGCGTCCAAGGTCAGGTGCTTCAACCGCCTGCGCCCAGCGGCTCTGCGCATTCTGTCAGCCTTAAGCGCATGCCCCTCTTCCGCTTAGAGTATGCTCACCGTCATGGTGCCAGAGTGCAGGTGCAGCGGGTGCAGGAACAGGCCGGTGAAATTGGTCCATTGGATGACTGCAGGCAGGCAGGGAGGCGGGCAGAGGGGATTACTGGTCAGCGGGGCGAGGCAACTCCCCGGGAGCTCCAGGCACATCAGTGCCCAACTGCAGTGGGCCCCTCGGGGCTGGTGCTCGCTGCTAGATTGGTGGATCAGAGCTAGACCGGTCTGTGGCAGCAGCACGCCTGCCCTCCTGCCCTGGTGGCACTCACTCTTGCCCTGCTCCATGATGAGCGGGTTGGGGTCGGGCACGTCCAGGAAGCGGCCGTTCACGGAGCAGCTGAAGGGCTGCAGGTCATGAGGGGGGGAGGAGGTGGCAGGATGCGTGCGTGTGATCAGGGCGGGACGCATGGGGAGCTGCAACAGGCACGTCAACCTGCTACCTGCCCCTCGCCGCCCCCCACCCCCAACCCCACCCTCAACTCCAACCCCACCCTCCCGCTCCCACTCACGATGTTCCCCACAACTCCAGGGGCGTTGCGCGTGAAGCCCGCCTGCTGCATGACCATCTTGCCCACAGCGTTGGCCCGAATGATCTTGGCATCGGTGAGCGGGGCAGCATAGCCCGGGTACAGCGGCGCGCATTTGCGCTCCTGCAGCGGCCAGCTGGCCTCCCACGGGCGGTGGGTGCGGTCCCAGCGGGAGCGAGCCGTCACCGACAGGCGCAGCACCACGGGCTGCACAAGGTTGTTCACGTCGGTGTTGACCCAGGTGCCCATGGCAGAGGGGTAGCGCCCAGCCGTCAGAACGTAGTTGCCGGGATTGATGCGGACCTTCTCGA
>VFQQ010001792.1_pt1 | contig 27743 bp, 36 predicted proteins | sample 3512341 | NCBI WGS metagenome assembly VFQQ01 (sample SAMN10412373, study PRJNA504923) | tailings metagenome | isolation source: Relicate 2 Philex TSF1 revegetated site | place: Philippines: Tuba, Benguet | collected 2017-08-29
GCACTTGCACGAATGTACGCCACGAGCTGCAAGCAGAAGTGGCTTGATGCTTGCCCGCCGTCCTGCAGTGTAAGCTGCAAAGTGCACCGTCATTTGCAACAGCGGTCTTGGGCGCCTGCACACGTACAGCAGCTGTGGCCCAATGTCCGAGCGCCCCCTGCTGATGCTGCCTGCAGCAACGCTATGCGGGCGCATGCCGAAGTGCTGGGACGCTGGCGACCACCTCAACCGCATCGCTGGCGCTGCGCACGCTGCGCCGCCACCTCAGCGTTGCATGAATTGAAGGCGCCATACCTCACTTCTGGCCTCCGTTGACTGCCTCGGCGCCACACTCCAAGGCAAAATGAGGGCTGCACTGGTGCTGGCGCTGCTGGCGTGCGCTGTCGCCGTCCAAGGTGCCAGTGTTTGCCTTGCCCACCACGCCCCTGCCCCTGCCTCCTTTGCGCGTCCAGCGTGCAGCCGACCTGCCTGTTGCACCGAGCGCTGCTGCCGCCCCGCTGCTGCTGCCGCCAGCGAAGGCCGCCGCCGCCCTTGCTGTCCATCTTCCCCCTCTGCTGCCTGCGCCCCACCTCCCTTCTGCAGCCCAGGAGGAGCTCACCTGGACTCTGGTGAGAGGGGGCAGCGAGGCGGCCAGCAGTGGCGCTGCGCACAGCGGTCCAAGGCTCGGCCGGTGCCCGCCCATGCGCCGCCGCTCACCGCCTGCTCGGCAAAAGGGAGCTGGGTGCTGGGCGGCCCCTTGCGCTGACCTCCTCTTGCACCCATTCCCTGCCTGCATAATTGGCACACAGGGTCAGAACTACCAGCCCAAGACTTTCACTGATGGCCAGACCCTGAAGTTCGTATGGACAGGTGGGTGGTGCTGCCTGTTGTGCTCAGCATTGTACCCGCGCACTAGAGTGTGTGGCTGGAAACGCGCATCATTTGTGGTGGCCGGCACTCTGCAACTAGCCTCGTAGGCATCCAGCGGTTAGCGCTTGTCCCGCTCCAGCTGTGCAGCTGCAGTTTGTGAGCAGGAGGGAACCATTGCCACTTGCTGGGCCGCAGGCCAACTCATACGCTGCGCCAATCCCCTCGCACGCATCGGCCATTTGTTTGCAGGCCTGCACAGCGTGTGGCGCATCCCCTCCGCCGACTGCCCTGCCCAGTTCACGCCCTCCAACGACATCGTGGAGATTGTGGCCCCCAAGGACGGTGCGCATGCACTGTGCCCTGCTAAACCAGCCGTCTCTGACTTTCAGCATGCATGTCGAGAGGGGCTGCTGCGCTGTGGGCCAAATTCGGCAGAGCGCCTTTGCTGGCGCTGCCCTGCCCGGCGGGCCGCACTCTTCTGCACTCAGCACCGGGCTAGCAGCTGTGCAGCCGGCAGCGTCAACGCTGGCACAACGCGAATGCTCTCCCTGCCTGCCATGCCCTATGCAGGCGGAGACTGGACGTACGCGTGCAACGCCGAAACAAAGGGCGATGCGAGTGGTGCTGCTTGACCTGCATTGTCGTTGGTGCCTAGCCTGCCTTGCTCATGCCTAGCAATCGCCCTGCCTCCAGGCCTCATCTGTCCTTTGCTACTGTTGACCGGCTGCTGCCATCAGCGCACGGCCAGGTGCCGCCAGTCAGCCGGCAGTGCTGCTGCGCACCCTGCAGTCATCCGCTGATCCTGTGCTTTCCCATTAACTCACTTGCATTGCATCGCAGCGCTGGTATGCGTGCTCCGTCGACGCTCACTGCCAGGCAAGCGCTCAGCTCTGCCTCGAGGGCTGCAGCAGGGCGTTAGCAGGACGGCTGCTTGCTTTCATGGAGTCGCCTGGTCCACTCGTCTTGCAACTGCCGTGCATCTCCGCTGCAGGGTGGTGTGCCGCCCCGTATGCACCATACCTGATGCTCTGCTGCCAGCCTGACGCGCGTATAACACACTGCACTTGTTCCTCCTGGCCGCACTGCAGGGCGGCATGAACATCAAGCTCACCTGCAACGCCTGAGCAAGCTGTCCCACAGCCACAAAAAGCAGCCCTACGACCAGCCGGCTCGCCTGCAACGCCTGAGCAAGTTAGCTCAGGCCGGGCAAACAGCAGCGGCCTGGCAGTGTTTGAGCTGCACTCATAACTGCGGGACTGTCTTACCGTTTCGCTGACACTCAGCGGCCACCACCTCAAGCAGGGTTGTTTTCCTGTTGCACGCGATGCACAGTTGCTTCGTTATCACACTTTTATGCCACCGTGGGTAGAGCACAGTTTTGCTAGTGTGGAACAACTGTAACGTTGTGCGCAGCTAAAAGCAGGGGCATGCGAGCGCAGGCAATGTAGGTTGAGACAGATAGCATGTAGGTAAGCACTGGTAAAATCAAAGCGTGTGACCTGCACATTCAAAGAAATCATTGGACTGCAACGACATTGCGCAGCCCAGAGGGAAAGCATCATGGCAGTCACTCCCCCAGGTGCCACCGCTGTCCGCTCTCCGTCTCCGGCCAGGCCTTCAGCCACTGCTCAATGTAGGCCAGCGCGGCATCATCATTGGTCGGCAAGCGCTGCCCGCTGTCGTGCCGGCGCAAGAGGCGCAGCAGGGCATGGCGGCCCTTGATTGCATAGCTCAGCCCAATGCCGCCGTCCTTGTGCCGCGGCAGCGGCACGCCGTGCTCGGTCAACAGGAAGTAGCGGCCTGCCAACGCGGTCACGCCAGTCTTGAGGTAATTGAGGTGGCTGCCCGACAGGGCGCGCTCCAGGGGCACGCCGCCCACCTGGAAAGCAAAGAGGGGCCAGCCTGCCGCTCAGTTCACCGGCTTGCAGATGGTGCAAGGGTCATGCAATGGGAGCAGGCACATGCTCCTCATCAGCCCGGCAGTGGCTCATTTGCAGGCGCAGCCCACCCACCCACCCAGCCATGCACCTGGGTCAGGAAGGCCAGCTTGTGCTGGGTCAAATCGTCAGCCAAGTTCATGGCAAAGGCCTGTGGCGCCGCACGCACGCGCGCCAGAAACTGCTGGCGGCTGAGGCTGAGCGGCGGGCCCGTGAACCAGCGCTCGTTGGCTTGCAGGATGTCGGCGGAGGCTCCCAGCAGCTGTGGGGCCTCGGTTGCGGCTGCAAGCAGCTGGTTGAACTGCGGGAACCAGCTCCGCAGCACATCAGCTGCAGGCTGATACCGTGATTCTTCAAGGCCCAGCATTTGGGCTGACCGCTGCACCAGCTGCCGCACCTGCTGCGGCTGCAGGGCACCGGCCCAGGCTGCCTGTAGGGCTGCCACCTTGCTGTCCAGCGTGGCTGGAGTTAATTTGAGCAAGGTTGGGGCTGCCCGCAGCATGCTGAGTGCTGCCTGCCTGCTGCCCGCAAAGGTGACCAGCCACTGAAGGGAAGCTGCGGTGGTTTTGAGGCTGCCTGCAAGATCCAAGCCGGCTGCAACCAGCTGACATACCTCTGCATCCGTCAGCCCCAGCTGCTGCTGCAGCAGTGCCAGCCTGCTGGGAATGTCAGGCACCCGAAGCAGCCGATACCGGCTAGGCATGCTGCTGAGCATCACCGCCATTGACTCGCTGGCCTTCAGCGGCCGCTGCTTGGCATCCCGGCACTGCTGCTGGTAGACCGCCAGGTAGCTATCGGCCAGCTGCCAGTTGGTCTCAAACACAGGCTGCCAGCTGGGCCAGTGCCGGATGTCTGAAGCGTGCCGGGCAGTCGGGTTGCAAATGCGTACCAGCAGCTGCGCCGCCTTGACAGGCTGCATGCCGCGGCCGACAAACCACTGCATCGCTGCCGGCGCCTGCTGGTCTGCTGCTGCACCCAAGGCAGCAGACAGTTTGCCTGCCAGCCGCGCTGCTTCTGCCTGGCCGATGCCGCGCTGCTGCTGCAGGTATGCTTGCAGGCGCTGCCGGGCCGCAGCAATGGCTGCCGGGTCTGTTTCGGCTGCCCGCAGTGTCGCAGACATGCGGAGAGCGACAAACGCGACAGCTCAAAGCCAAGCCAGCTGCCGCCCGCCGCCAAGGCCACCGCTGCCGTGAGCTGCTTTGCCAGCGAGACTGCCCCCTGTTCGGTAGCTCCATTCATGTAGTACGGCTTACATGGCAGACATCGTGTACGAAGAGTAGCAGTGCCATCACAACCACGAGCTATTCACGCGCTCAGTTGCCACGCAACCTTTCGCATGCTGCTGCACCCGCCTACGCCGAATGGGCGCATACATGCTCCGCTCTCGATTGGGTGCAAATTAGCAGCTGCCTCACTGCTCGGCGTCATCGGGGTAGCAGTGCCGCATCCAGTCATTGGGCATGTAGCAGGACCCTCCCTTGGCCAGGGCTGAAAAGTACCGCCCCGCCTCTGGGTGCAGCGCAAAGCCTGGGGGGTGGGGTGGGGACATACCAAGGGAGGCAGGGCGGTGCGTCAGGGCAGGTTGCTGGGAGCAGCTCATGCATCTCGATGACTCAAGCTCCTCATTCAAGCATGTTTGGCTGGCTCAGACAGGGACTGGCATCACGCAACACTCAAGTAGGTAAATAACCCCTCACCAGGCTTGCTGCGGTGCAGGGCCGGCAGCGGCTCCAGGGCAATGTTCTCCTGCAGGTGCACGGAGGGCAGCCGCTCTGACAGTTTTGCAGCCGGGTAGTTTGCAAGGCGACTGGCTTCCAAAGCGGAGCAGACGCGGCTGGCATGTGTCCGCCAAATGCGCCGCACCAGCATGCACACAGCAAATCGTAAGCCAAGCGACTCTTACCTGTGCAACGTATGTGGCCGCCTGTCCAGGCCGGTCATCCGGATCGGGAAGCACGTGATAGAAAGGCTGCGCCCGTCCGCCTGTGGTGCAAGGAAACGGCCAGCACCATTTGCAAGCCGGGCTTGCGCACACACGACGTTGACAGGACATCATTGGTGCGCCAGTATTGTGCAGCTTTGCACCACGCAGAAACTGCAAACCCCTGTTTCAGGACAGGAACCGTCAGCAGCAAAAGCCAGCTTTGCAGCCGCACCTGGCAGGCTGTCCACCCCCATCTGCTGCATCCACTCCTCGCTGGCCTTGCATTCTGGGTCCCACCCCACAATCACGCCCCTGCGCAGCAGAAATAGCATGGGCACGGCATGCTGGTGAGCAGCGCAGGCGGCAGTGCGCAGCGCGGTGGAGCGTGGACACGCAAGGGCGGTGAGCGGCAGCCCGGTGTACTGATCACAGAGCAGGCAGCCGTGGATTCCAAAGCGGCAGCACTGTGCGAACAGTTGAAGCCGCAGCAGCGCAGTACACGCAATCCAGCCTGCGTCTGCTGCCCTCAACAGGCCTGTAACCTCCTTTTATCCTTTGAGAAATACGCACCGGTAGTGGTACCGCTTGTGCCGCATGACCTGGCCAACTCGGAACAGCAACGATGAGGGCCCCTCGCTGCCCACGCCCTGCCGCCGCCGCCGCACGCTGCATTGGGTGGAAGGCGGGTGTCCGCGGCATTGATGAGGTACAATACAGCAATATGGCTTGCCGGATGAGGTGTATTGCGGCAAGCTTGCCGTTCAGTAGGGCGCACAAGTAAAACGCCTCGCCAGCTGGCCGGTGGCAACACACACAAGCCCCTCCCCTGCAACTCACCGCATCTGCGCCTGTGTGTGCGACTCCGCTGCTTGCTGGATGTCGGCCAGCATGTTTTGCAGCGCAGAGGCCTGCAGGGCTCCGCCGCCGCCTGCCAGCGCCAGCTGGTAAGGGCCAGTGGTGATCTGGGAGCAGGTGGGAGCAGGAGAGAGGCAGTAAGAACTGCAGCAGCTCGAGCTGACGTATACATGTCGTCCCTCCACCACTGAAACCAGGACCACCAACTGCCTCATCCTGTCCCATCAGAAACTGCCCTCCAAACTGCGAAAATGCTGCCCTCCTCACCTCGCGCAGCAGGTCTGCTGCCTCCTCATACTGCTCCCGAGCCAGGCAGGCATTCACCACCTCGATCTCTGCCCGCACAGCCTCGGCTGCAAGCAGTGCGGCGGGCAGGAGGGCGAAATGCAGTGCACGTTAGAAGCCTTGAGCAGGGCAGTGTGTGTTGCGCATACATTGCGCAGCTTGGTGCTGGACAGGCAGAGCTTGGTAGCTGCACCCGGAGGCAAAAAAATTGCAACACAGCAGCGCTGCACCCGGTCGCGTTCCAAACCTGCTCCTTGCACCGCCAGCTGCTGCTTGGTTGCTCGCACCTGAACCCTCGCCCGCAGCAGCGGCCATCAGTGGAGCCACTGCCTTGATGAGCTCGTGCTCTTGCTGCAGAGGCAGAATGAGGGCGGTAATGTGTGGATCTGGAATGTAGCTTATGTACAACGCGGGCAGTAGCTATGGCTAGCCGCATGCCAGCCTTCCCAACAGCGCAATCACGCCCGCCCACAGAAGCGCAGCGGGTCCCCCCATAGGCGGCAGTGAATAAGTAGGGCTGCCGCCGCACCTGGTCCCTGTACAAAGAAAGAAAGAAAGCCTACCTGGTCCCTGTAGATGTGCAGCAGGTTGCGGCACATGCGCACCCAGCACTGCTCGTTCGTCATGGCCTGCGGGGGCAGCCATTTGACTGGAGCAGGTGAGATGACAGACTGCAATGCACTAAGCTAAGCGTGCAGGTGAAAGACCCGCTCTGGTGTGCAGGATTCCGCAGGCCAAGTAGGAACACGGCTGATGCCTCGCACCTGCACATCCAGACCTGCCGTGGCTGGCAGACCCAGGCCTTGCAGGAAGTCCGCAAACTCACTCCTGCACACAGTGTGAGGTAATGGAGCAGAAGCAAGCCACATGGAAGGCATGGCCGGCATTGCTCCCTGTAGGGCAGGCGGGCTCCATGCTTTCCACATCTGGATGTACTGTGAACCTTAGCGGAATGCAATGCATGTACGTGCACCCCGTCTGTCATCAAGAAGCGCACCTGTCCATGATACGGCCGCCGTCAAACACGTCAATGTAGTAGCGCCTGCGGGATGCGGGGCTGCCGCTGCCAGCTGTTCTCGCTCCGCCGCCCGCTCCCTCTGCCTCATCCTCCTCATACTGCGGGGGCCAGCAGCAATGGGCAATGCTTGCAAGGGCAGCTGGACAGCGGTGGCATCTGGACAGAGCCTCAGCCCGTGTTGATGGCTTGTCCAGCCCAGCCCAGCCCATCCCATCCAGCCCAGCACAGCAGTTTCAGCACGGCAGTGGGTTGGACATGCATGGTGCTCCATGGCTAGTTGGCAGGGAAGTAGCCGCCGCTGCTCACTCAACCACCCACCATTGCCGTCACAACGTGCATGGGCACATTGAGCAGCTCGATAGGCAGGCCCGCTCGAGCGCCCACCTGCAACAGAGAGTGTGGCATGGGTGATGGGCCAGTTTCATGGCATGGGAAGGCATGGCATGGCATGGCACAGCATGGAGCATGGTACAGCAAAGCATGGCGCGGCATGGCATGGAGTGTGAGCGGCGGGCATGGCATGGCACGGCACAGCATGGCACGGCATGGCATGGCACGGCAGGCAAATCGCTGCGTCACATGTGTGCAAATACGCAACCTAGCATGCAGCCCTGCAGCGCCTGCAGCAGCAGCTCACCGCGGCATGCAGCACGGCCATGGTGATTGGGATGCCCTGCGCAGCAGGCAGGTAGCCAGGCGGAGAAGGTGGGTTCAAATGACAAGAGCATGATCCAGGAAGACACACAATCCATCAGCGCACTACTGAAACACAGCTGCAGCTATCTCTGAGTAATTTGAGCTAACTAACTGACTTGGCCCACCTCTCGGTTGATCAGCACGCTGTCCAGCAGGCTGTTGCTCGGCTCGTAGTATCGCTCGCGGTTGCCCTGCAACGATCAAAATAAGTTGAATGCATCAGGTGCAAAAAGGCAAGGGCGGGCAACAGGTGCATGGCTGGTTTTCTGGCTGACTGCACACCGTGCTTGCAGGTTGCAGGGCAGCCCACCTGCGTGTGCCGGCCGGCGCTGCAAACAAGTAGCTCGACCCCCCCGCAAACAACCCTACCCTGCAGCACTGGTGCCAGGCTAAGCTTCTGCCTGCCAACTCGCTTCTTCAAGCACGTGAGAAGCTCTTGCTGCTCACCTTGATTTCCAGGCCGAACCCATCCGGCGGCGGGATGGCCGCAAACTGGCGGTGCCGCGGCGGCGGCCCCGGACCGAACAGCAGGTGGTTGAGCAGGCGCAGCTTGTCCAGGAGCGTCTGAGCGCCTGCATGGTGTGGACGTTTGCAGAGCAGGGCAGCATCTGGGCTTTCGATGATCGCTGGCGCAAGGACATGCCGCCTGGCGGGCATGGCAGCAGGCAAAGGCGTATGGCAGCACAGAGCGTGGCAGCCGCGCGGCTGGCGGCGTTGGTAGCAGGCAACTAGAACCAGATCGCGGTCAAACCCAGCATGGCGACGGGCGGCAGGCTTTGGCATTGAACTACACCCATACCTGCAGCCTCAATGCGCCGCCGCAGCTCTGCGCCCAAGCCATCCAGCGCTTGCCGCGCCCAGCCGAAGTCTGAGCGGCGCACACAGCAGAGGCGTTTGTTGTAAGTTGCGCGGCTCGTGCACTTGCCTACCACTGTGTGGCAATCACAGCCAGCCGCCCCGCCCCGCTACAAGCAGACAAAAGCCTGCCCTAAGGGCACGCACCTGCGGCCGGGCGGTGCACTTGGGTCAGTGCCACAGCCCCTTCCTCCATACTGGTCAGCACAATGAGCCTCAGCTGCTCTGCGCTCATTTCCGACAGGCGTGGCTGGTTGGGCCCAGCCTCCCGCTCGTACCGCTGCACCATCTGCTGCATCTGCTGCTGGGTGCCTTCTTGCAAGCCGACAGGAGCCGTGCCTCGTTCAGCAGCCAGCGCAATGGCACTGGTGTGGGCACGCAGTGCAAACTCCGCTAGTGCGCCATGGTACAGAAGCAGCCGGCGGCGCAGCTCCTGCGCGCAGTGCTGCACGCACAGTGCGCGCTGCGCATGCCGCGCCCAGTAGGCTGCGCCGCAGGGCGCCGCTGCCGCGGCGGCGGCCATGTCCGGCCACTCTGCTGCATTGGGCCGCTCCTCAAGCGTGTACCCTGCTGCCGCTGCCAGGGCTGAACTGCCTGCGCCGCCTCGGGCTCCGACAGCCTCCGCTGCGCCAGCTGCTTCCCCTGCTGCCACCTCCGCCTGCGCCGCCAAGCTTGGCTGCCGCAGAGCTTCTGCTGCAATCACCAGAGCCTGCAGCGCATCGCGAATGGCGGGGAAGCCCAGCTGCGCCAGCTGTCGCATGGCCGCCTGCCGCCGGTCTGGCCACTGCAGCTGATCCAGCAGCGCAACTGCCTCTGCATCGGCCTGCGAGGTGACAACAGGGACAAGAGCAGCCCTCCTGACCGCACGATAAACAGTGCACTTGCAGAGAAGAGCACAAGCCTCCACTACCACCCAGCCTTGGGCCAGGGCGCCGCCAGCACCCAGTCCCACCTGGCGTCTGCTCGAGTACACGCCGCGCCAGCTACCCTGCGCCTCCTGTGCGGCAGGCAAGCTGCCGCCGGGCGGGCCGCCGGGCGGCCACCGACGGGAGCATGCTGCGCGCCACAGCGCAGGGGCGGCGGCGGAGGCGCGCCAGGCGCGGCACGTGGCCATGCATGCTGCCAGGTCGCTGGATGACAGGCTGGCAAAGATCTGCTGCTCCACCTCGGTGGGCAGAGACATGATGGACGTGGCTGCCTCTTCGTCGGCCGCAGCATCGGCAGAGGAGGCAGCGGCAGGGGCGGCGAGCGGCGCCGCCGCCACCGCAGCGCCCGCCTGCCCGCCTGCTGGCATTGGTCGAGACTTGGGCGCTCCGCAGGCTTTGGATCGGCCAACCACAGGGCCGCCAAGGCTGCCTACGAGGCGCTCGGTGCGCGAGCAGCCTCCTCAGACGCTCCCTGCGTTTCGTACGCTGGATGAAAGTTCAAGGCGTGATCAGGAGGTAAGTGATTGCATGCAACCAGCGCCAAGCTGCTGCAAAGAGCAGCATGGAAGCCGAGCATGCAATTCGTGGCTTCTCGCAGGCCATCGCGTGTCTTCATTGTTGTTCTGGTTCTTGGTACCTGAAGTAAGAAGCGGGAAGCCGTAGCACCCTCGCAGCTGCAAGCTCCGCTCTCTGCCTCCGCCTCTGCGGGCGCGGGAGCCTGTTCAGGGCTTCGGTTGTTGTGATAGAGCATTGCTGAAGACATCAAGAACACACCCGCCCCAACCCGGCACTGCCCCCGCCGCCGCTGCCACCGCCGCCGCCAACGCAACATGGCCGACCAGCAGCACGAGTCAGAGGACGAGCTCGATGTGCTGCTGCAGCACTATGAGCGCCAGGCAGCAGCCGATGTGGCGGCGGTGCAGCAGCAGCAGGGCGGCGGGGCGAGGAAGAAGCAGAAGCTGTCGGCGGTTGAGCAGCGGGAGGAGGCGCTCAGCCAACCGATCGCCGCCGACAACAAGTGCGCCTGCAATTTCACACTTGTTGGCTGGTGTTTTGGATACTCGACTGTTTTCAGCCTGTTGTCACCGTGCGCCATTTGAACTTGGTGTCGCTGCTAGCTGCCGGCTGCCATGCCTCTCTGTGCACCGAGGCTGCTGTCTTTCTGGTTGACCCTTTCACCCCCAGAAGGGCCTGAGAGGCCCAAGCCCACTTCAGCTTGCAAGCGCACTTTAAATGCGTTCGCACGACTCCCGATCCGTCCTGTGTTTCGCTGTGCACAGGGGCTTCAAGCTGCTGGCTGCCATGGGCTACAAGCAGGGCCAGAAGATTGGCAAGAGCGGCAGCGGGCTAGCAGAGCCGCTGCCGCTGCTGCTGAAGCAGGCAAGGGCAGAGGAGTGTGTGCGTGTTGGCAGGCAGACGCACTGCTTGATCGGTGAGCAGGCACCTCCATCTGTGCTGCCCACAGCATGCTGCACAGCAGGCAAGCTGAGCAAGTGTTGTCGATCCGCTCCCATGTGCAGGACAAGCTGGGCCTGGGTGCACAGAGCAAGAAGGCAGCGGCTCGGGCGGCTGCTCGCCAGCGGGAGCTGGAAGCGCAGCAGCGGGCCGAGGCGGCAGCAGCGGCGGCAGAGGTGGCGCGGCAGGGGCAGCGGCAGGACTTCCAGCAGCGAGCAGCGGCAGCGGCGGCGGCACGTAGGACAGAGGGGCAGCTCAGGAAGGCCCAGCAGGTGGGTGCTGAGGGGTGCAAGGGCCGCAGCGTTTCTTTGCACACTGATGCTGGTGCAGCAACGGGCAGCGCCAACGTGCCTGGGCTGGTGGGAGGGGCACAGAGTGCGTCAGATGCTGCACGCCTGCACTGCTGCTGCTGCTACTGCTGCTGGTGCCGTCCTTACGCCCACATTACTGTCAAACTCCCTAACACAGTGCCTTCCACCTGCCCGCCTGCAGGTGTGCGAAACTCTGGACGCGGCTGCCGGCATCCATAGCAACATTCTGTGGGCACAACCGCCGGCGGCGGCAGCCGGCGCCGCCTCTGCGGCTGCGCTGGCAGCGGCGGCCGCAGCCGATGACTTGTTTGAGCAGTGTGAGCCCTGCCACAAAGCAGAGGCGGCCGCTGCCATTCGAGCAGCGAGAGAAGAGGCAGCAGACTGCTCTCGTCTGTTTGGGGCGCACGCCGAGGCAGCGGCGGCGGCAGGCAGCCGAGGCGGCAGCACAGCGGCCGCAAAATCAGAAGGCCAGCCTGGCAGCAGTGAGGATACACCTGCAGCAGAAGGGGATAAGGAAGAGCAGCAGAGGCTGCAGGAGTGGGAGGCTTTCCACTCGCTGCCCGCCGCCGAGCGGTTGGCGCGGGTGTTGGCTTACTTGCGGGACCGCCACTGCTACTGCCTGTTCTGCGGCTGCCACTACGAGGATGCGCCTGACATGCAGCAGCACTGCCCGGGCCCGTCAGAGGATGACCATGAGTGAGGGCGAGCAGTGTAAAATCGTGAGAGCGAACATGCACGAGCACGGCGGGAGTGGCGGCGGCGGCGTGCTGTGGGCTGCTGGGCCGGCCCGCCTGCATGTTGCGCGCTATTGGGGCAAAGACCGCTGCAAACACACGCCAATTTTCGCCGACTTGAAACACCTGTGCACTCTGAAAGGCCGCCGAGCAAGCGACAACTTGCGGTCCGCTGGCGCTTCATCTTGCGGCTTGAAACCTGCATCGGAGTTTACGCAGCTCAGATCAGCAGCCGTGCAGCCGCAGGGCAGCCATCACCAAGAGGCTGGTGGCGCTTGTGCAGCTGGAAGCGCTGCAAGCCCTGTCAGGGCGAGCATTTGTTTGAGGCAGCTGCCAGGGTGAGGCAGGGTGAGCGAGCCGGCCCGCGGCGGCGCCTGTGCAGCAGCGGCGGCAGCGGCGGTGGCGGCGGTGTGGCGGCGCCATGGCGGCTCGCAGCAGCACGCGGCGAGAGCCGCAAATAGAGCTGCGCAAGCTCACGGAGGACTACTGTGAGTTTCTGCTGAAGAACACGGACGTCAGCATGGCGAATGCGCTGCGGCGCATCATCCTAGTTGAGGTGCGAGGGGCTGCGGAGGGCAGCTCAACGGCGCGTGGGCAGAGGGCGATGGCAGTGCAGGCTTGTGATGAGTTGGCATGTTTCGCTAGTCGTTTTGCAGCAGCTGGGACTAGTGTACAAAACACAGCTGACTGTCTGCTGCGCAGGTGCCCACCATCGCGGTTGAGCTGGTTGAGTTTGAGGCAAACACAACGGTGCGCCTGTTGTGCACTGCTGCATTGGTAGCCTTGGGCAGTTGTTGCTGCATCTCACCGGGCAGAAGGCGCCACTGTCAGTGTGCCAGCCGGGATGATTAGACTGCGTTGCACATCCGGCTTGCAATGCGCATGCTGGCTGCAGCTGCGGCTGCTGCTGCTGTTGCTGCTGCTGCTGTAGACACGCAGTGCCCACTGGCGCTGGGCCTGGTGCCGCTGCTCCCCGTCAATCGTTGCACCGCATGCACCACAGTGACACTCAACTTGCGCTGTTGCTGCCGTCTCCACAGGTGCTGAGCGACGAGTTCCTGGCACACCGGCTGCAGCTCATCTGCCCTTCATGTATGCATCACTCCCAACTGTTTGCCAAACAACCGATATTTCCTTCCACCCTGCAGGTGCTGAACGACGAGTTCCTTGCGCACCGGCTGGGCCTGGTGCCGCTGGTCAGCGCGCGGGTGCACGACATGAAGAGCATCTACGAGGACGCAGGTGGGTTCACAGGCCGGCAGCACGGGTTGATTGGTAGTCAGGGTGGCTTGCTCAGCGCGCGGTGAGAAGAGCGTTTATGAGGATGCAGGTGGGGCAGGGGTGTCCGGCCTCGCTTGGCGTTTCTTGTTACAGATGATGCCGACTGTTTGGGCAGGCACTTGCGATCCCAGTTTCTGTGTTCGATGAATGGACCACCCATCTATCTGTGCCTACTTACATCCAACAGATGACGAAGAATTCCTAAACGTGCACTTTGCGCTGGACGTGCGCTGAGTCGCTGATGCTTAGCGATAAACCTCATCCTGCCTTGCCCTCCCTTTCCACTGCCACCAGACGACGAAGACTTCTTGGATGTGCACTTTGCGCTGGATGTGCGCTGCACCAGCGACGACACCATCAGCGTGACGAGCAAGGACCTGCAGCTGGACCCGCAGCACCCAGGTGGGTCAAACCTGCTGGTCAAACCCTTTCTCGTGCACAGTTGAGCTGGCTTGCAGCTGGACCCCCAGCACCCACGTGGGTAAGCGGTCGAACCCTTGGTCAAACCCTGCTCGTAAAACCAGCGGACAACGGTGCTGGGGAAGAGTTGTTGGCTGTTTGACCGGGGCAGCTGACCGGAGCCTGCAGGTGGACCCGCAGCACCCAGGTGGCTGGCCAAACAGGGGCGCTTCCACCTGGCACCGTGCTGGCGGCGGTCGCTACTTGCGGCGCCCATCGCTCGCATGCACTTGCTCCAGCCGTGACTGATTGCCCTGTCCTGCTTTCCTTGCCCCGCACCAGACATCCACCCAGTGGGATACCACGACCCCAATGACAAGGGCATCCTGCTCGTGAAGATGCGGCGAGGGCAGGTGGGTGCGTGGGTGCAGCCGCAGCGCGTTTGCGGGGCTGCTGTGCACGCTGGGCTGCAGCTTTGCTTCTGCCGTGCGATTGAAAGTGCCTCTGCTGCGGCCCGCATCCACAATCCAGCTGAATCTGCAGTCCAGCCCGGCCTGCGAAGGTTGCACCGCTGCCATCCCACTGCAAATTTTATCCCCAATCGTTGCCAATGACTGCCTCTGCTGTGCTTTCAATCCTGGCAGGAGCTGAAGCTGCGGGCCGCCCCTACTTGCAAAGTTACATCGCCTCTGTTGCCGTTCACCTCACAGACTGGTTGCTGCCCCTGCTGTGCTTTCAAACCCTGGCAGGAGCTGAAGCTGCGGGCGGTGGCGCGCAAGGGCACGGGCAAGGACCACGCCAAGTGGATGCCGGTGGCCACCTGCGTGTTCCAGGTGGGGACGTTGCTTGGAATGCTATGTCTCTGTGGGCAGTTGCTGTTTCTGGCTGCTGAAAGGACAAATCGCGTAAGTGGATGACGGCGGCCACCTGTGTGTTCCAGGTGGGGCATCAATGTAGTTGGCTCCTGGGTAGTGGCCAATATGTGCCTATGTGGGTGTTGTCCTGCTGCGCACAAACGGCTGCCTGCCGCCTACATTGTTTGCAATGATGATTGTGTGCTTGATTGACCCAACACAATTCTGTGTATCGCCCACTGCTGCAGTACATGCCCGAGATCACCATCAACCACGACCTCATGGACACGCTCACAGGTGTGTGCCCAAGGGTTTGACGGCTGGGTGTTGGGTGGAACAGGCCGCACACAGGCATATTTCATGGACTGCTGGGCTGTTTCCCCTGTCGTGTTGGCTGGCTGCCACGCTGCGTCAGTTGCAGCATCTTTGTGCTTCCTTCTTGACTGCCATGCTGCACCCTGATGTGCTTTCCTTTCCTTGCCTTGCCTTGCGATGCTGTTCCCTGATGTGCTTACCCTGCCTCTGCCTCTGCCCTGCCCTGCCCTGCCCTGCCCCATTGTGCCGTAGACGAGCAGAAGGAGGAGTGGTGCGCAGCTGACCCGCGCAAAACCTTCAAGCTCAACAAGCTCACGCACCGGGTGCGCAAGGAGGGCAGCGGCAGGCTTGGTATGGGACAGACATGTGTTGTAGGTACGGCTTTGGGCGCGCTGTGGTAGGAGGGAGCCCATTGGACATGCGCAGCTAACCATCCTGCCTTGCTTGCCCTTCCGCGCTCTTCCAGGTTGAGGTGACGAATCCGGAGCTCTACATGTATGATGGCGCCATCTCTACTTATTGATTAAAGCTGTCTTTCCTCACCTGCTCCTGCCCTCACAGGTCGAGGTGACGAACCCGGAGCTGTACATGTATGATGGCGAGGTTATCGCAAAGGCGGAGGAAATGGGCAAGCCGGGGCTGGTGTCCATCAAGCAGAAGCAGGTGAGATTCACTTGCAATCGATTGTCACTGTATCCTATTGGGGTGTCAGAGAGTGTGGCTGATCGCAAAGGCGGAGGAGATGGGCAAGCCTGGGCTGGTGTCCATCAAGCAGAAGCAGGTGAGATTCACTTGCAATTGTTCAAGGTATCTTTGGGGCGTGTGAGCGAGGCAGGTGGGCAAGCCCGGGCTGGTGTCCATCAAGCCAAAGCGCGCAAGCAAGCGTAATTGCGGTATTGATGTCCCTGTTTGCTGGGGCTGGCTGGTGGGCGATGGATACAGGCGGAGGAAACGGGCGGAGGAAACGGCGGTGCGGCCTGAAGGCGTGACCGACTTTCTTTGTTTTCACCATTGCGTTTGCCTGCCCCTGTCCCAATGCAGGACACGTTCATTTTCCGGGTGGAGGGCACGGGCGTGCTGCGGCCCGAGGACATTGTCATCACCGCCTGCGAGGTGCTGGAGGCCAAGATCCGCAACGTGCACGTGAGGCTCTGAGTATCTGTGGTATCTTGGTCTGTTCTTGTTTCTTTGTCATCACCGCCTGCGAGGTGCTGGAGGCCAATCTTCGAACCCTGCACGAAACTGATCCTGCATTGCTGCTCGTGACGCTTCTCGTTGATGGCTGCATGCTGTGATCCATAACCTGCGCACGAGAAGCAAACAGCTGTTTCTCAAACCGCTGGCTGCCGCTGCCACCAGTGCAGCTGCTGCACCAGCAGCCAGCTGCTTTCAGGTGCCTCTAACTCACCAGCCGTCGTTCTGTTCCTATGCCGCAGACTGCGCTGGAGCAGGAGCGAGCCATTTTTGACCAGGGCGCCGCACCCATGCAGCAATGAGGCGGCGGCGGCAACTCCAAGCAGCGGAGCAGCATGCCGCACCGGAGTAGCAGGCAGCCGACGGCAGCGCCAGCGCCCTCAGGCAACGCGCTCGCAAAAGCACCCGCGCCTAGAGCATGGCAGTGCCTGTGGCATCAGTTAGCCGCCGGCAGAGGGCAGCGGAGCATGGGAGGCAGCAGCAGCGGGCGGCCGTTGTACAGGCGGCGCACGGCAGCGCCCTCCCATGCGCAGGAGTTTAGCGGGGCCCGACTTGGTTGTAGGGTAGCATTCAACCAGTTCAAGCTGCGAAACACCCAGCTGTAAGGAACTGACTGAGCTAGATGTCGGAGGCACTGGGCAGGCACCTGGCCGAGCGGGCGGAGCGGCGGCGCAGGGGGCAAGCATCTCGCTGGGCTTTGGACTTCCAGCCCTGCGTTTTGCGTTTTTGCTTGCCTGCTTGGAGGCCCTGCCAATGATGCACACGTCTGCAGTAGCGGCAGGCCTGCCCAAGGCAGTGGGGGCGGCTCCACCTTCCGTGCTGCTGGCCGCGGGCCTGGAGCTGGCCCTGCTGCTGACGCATGCCCAGGTGTGGGGAGGGTTCGAGGAGCTGCCGTGCGCCTGGTCCTTGTCCTGCCGTTCAATCATCGCCGCAGCCCGCCGCAGCCTGCTCGGCGCTGGACCGCTCCGTCAGTTTGCGGTGGCAGCTCTCGACTCATCTCCAAGCAGCACCAAATGGGCAGCCTATGCACCTATTTCCCCAACGGGCAGCGCCAATTGCCACATCTTCCCAGCCTCAGCAGCCAATCCGGCTTGGCCCAGTACTGCCCGGCTCTCTCTCCAAGCGCAGGTGCTGTTTGCCCTCGGCCCCGGCCACTCCTTCCAGCAGCTCAAGTCGCGGCGGCTCTACTTTGTTGTGGACCTGCTGTCCCCCTGGCTCTCCCTGTACGTCACCGCGCACTGCCTCCCGCCAGGTGGGCAGGCTGGGGCGGGGCGGGGCGGGCAGCAGCGAGCAGCAGTTGCAACGAGCTGCAGTTACTGGGGTGGCTTGCAGGGGTCGGTGTGCGGCGATGCCTTGCTCTCTGTGGCGGCCAAGTGAGGTGGATGTTTTCCCCTGCCAATCCTCGCTGGAGACAATGCATGTCCGCTCCCCCCCTCCTGCCGTCCTCTCGTTGCAGGCACCGTGCCTCGCCTGCTGTGGTGGGCAGCCGCCGGTCACGCCCTGCTCCACTGCTTCTACATTGTGAGCTGGCCATGGCCTGCCGTGTGCATGCAGTGCGGTGCAATGACAGATTGGCTGGGCAAGGGAGGTGCTAGCTGCGCATGCGGTGTACATGTGCATGGCGTGCCGCAGCTGGATGCTGATGGCAGAGGGGCGGCAACAGCGGCGTCGGCAGCTGTGAAGCCGATATGCGCCTGACCAGCACAGCTGCATGCGCCCTCGGGTCTTTGCATGCGCCTACAGATTTTGTTGGAGCCCATGCCACACACTATTGTGTCAACTCCGCGACCCGTCTTCCAACACCTGCACCCTGCAGGCCACCTGGCACTCCTCGCGCCACACCGAGCGCGTCATTCGACTGTCCTCCTGTGACGCCAAGCGCCGCTTTCGTGGCGGCAGCTGCGCCTACGGCGCGCTCGAACTCGCATGGTATCACGCTGGGACCGCTTTTGACATGGCTGTGCATGCCGCCATGCTGTGGCTGCTGAGCGAGCGCAGGCGCTGAGGGCAGCCAAGGCGGGCAGCTGGCGAGGCAGCTTGGGCTGCAAGCGCTGCGGGTTGCTAGCTGATATGCAACCGGCCGTCTTGCCTGCACTGCATTTTGCCCCTGGTGCACACGTGCAACCGCACCGGCGTGCAGCGGCATTGTCGTGGCGCCGCCGTTGCCCTAAGAGTTGTAATGAACAGCTTGAAAGCTTTACATGTCAGTGGGGAAGTTCCAGGCTGGGCGCTTATTGTGCACATCTCGCTCACCAGCTTCACGGCGGCACGCTGACGGCATGGCGGGCAGCACATGCTGCCAGCTTGCTAGCAGTCGCGCCCAACCCACGATCGCCGCTCTGCGAGACATGTGACAGGGCTGAGCATGGCGCAGAGGCTGTGTGCTTTGAAGTTCGGCGCGCAGCTCCGCTGTCCGACGGTCTGTGGGCCCCTGCTGGCGCCGCCGCGGTGAGGGACCCATCTTATGAACTGATCAAGGGCCCGCTCAACCAGCAGCGTTCGGTGGGATGGCTTGGCTGCTCGCCTCCGCCCAACCTTCCCCTCGCTCGTTTCATCCCGTCACAGGGCGCATGCCGTCCAGCGGCCCTTCACAAACCACAGGCGGCGCTCGCATGCGGCGCCCAGCAGCAGGAGGCAGCTGGCCACCGCCGCCGCCGCTGCCGCTTGGTCGCGGCCCGCCGCCGGCGCACACAGCTTGCTGGGGCGGGCAGCGGCGGCTGCTGATGCTCTGAACAGCCGCCTGCCCGCAGTGCTGCTGGGAGTGGCGGCCTGGGCGTGGGTGCAGCCGCATGTGTTTCTGGGCTTCCACCCAGCGACATGGCAAGGTGGGTGGGCGGCTGGGCGGCTGGGCGCTTGCAATTGTGGGTGGGGAAGCTCTTTCTGCACGTTCGATTGCCATGCATGCGTGAGCAGCTTTGTTGCTAATGTCCCGAGTTTACAGCTGGCACTAAATCAACAGCCACGTCATATGCATGCGGCTGGGCAATGTGGGCAACCACATACTGCACACCCCCAGCATGTCTCTTACCTGCCTTGGAACTTCTCCTGCTGCTGCTCCACCGCAGGCCAGAGCACGCTGGCCGCTGCCATGCTGGCAGTGGGCCTGGCCACTCCTCTGTCGGACTTCCGCGGCGTGCTGCGCTCCCCTGGGCGGGCGCTGGACGGTTGGGCGGCGCAGCTGATTGCCATGCCGGTGTTGGCGCTCGCGCTGTGCTATGCCATGGGCCTGCCGCTGCCCTATGCCATCGGGTGGGGGCATGCTGCAGCTGTGCGATGCTGTGCCTGCAAGCTGCAGTCACGCTGATGCATTTCAGCCATGCCGCTGTGCAGACATGACTGCCGTGCTTCCCCGCTATGCTACCCGTTGCTGTCCTCGGTGTCCATCCATTGAAGCCAAATGCATGCTCTGCCTCCTTCCACCCGCAGCCTATGCCTGGTGGCCTGCTGCCCGGGCGGCTCCGCAGCTGGTGTTGTGGGCCACCTGGCGGGCGGCAATGTGCCCCTCAGCGTGCTGCTGACCACAGGTGCGGCGCCGTGCATGCTGGGCAGGGCAGCTGTGTGACCAGGGCAAGGAGCGCAGGTTGTTAGCACTTGCTCCTGGCTGAACAGCCGTGCCAGGGAAGGGAAGTAGCTGCACCCTCTACCTTGTAGCGAGCCCTTCCTCCCGTCCCTGACTCCGCTCTCCTTCTGCCCCGAACCGTCCTGCCGCAGCCAGCGCACTGGCTGCCGGCGTGACGGTGCCGCTGCTGGGCAAGCTGCTGCTGGGCACCTGGCTGCCAGCAGCCACCTCCGGCCTCGCGCTGTCTACGCTGCAGGTAAGCTGGGCAAACATTGCACTGAGTGTGTGAGGTTTTTGTGTAGCCTGTCCTAGGGATAAGCGGCAGCGCGTGCCCATACTTGCCTCTACTCTGTATTTCATATAATGAGATGTCTTTGCTCTGCTGTCGCCACCTAAACTACTGAGCGCAGGCGGTGCTGCTGCCTGCACTGGCTGGCTCTGCACTCGCAGAAGTGTTCCCTGGTACCGCTGCTATGCTGCGCCCGCTGTGCACGCTGGGCGCCGCCAGCCTCATGGCAGCGCACAGCGCCAGCTACATTGCGCACAGCGGCGGCGCGCTGCGCTATGCTGGGCCCCGCCTGCTGGGCGCTGTGATCGCCATGCATGCAGGTGCGGAGGGTTCAGGGTCATTTCTGTTTTGAGGTGCTTTCAGCTGGAACATTGCTGCAAAGCTGCTTTGTGTAGCTTGGAGTGTGTTTGCATGGCACAAGAAGGCGCCAAACATCGACCATCAGCAACCTGAAACAACCGCTGCCGCTGCCCATGCAGGCAGCTTGCTCCTGGGCTACGGTCTTTGCCGCATACTAGGCCAGCCACGGCCGGCCGCCCGCTCAGCTGGCATTCAGTCGAGCATGCGCAACAGTGCGCTGGCTGGTCAGCTGGCGGTCGCAGCGTTCCCAGCGCACCCCGCGGCAGCTCTGCCCTGCGTGTTGTCCGCCTGTGTGCACACAGTGCTGGGCACGCTGGCAGCTCTCTACTTCAAGGCGCAGGATGGGGCGGCAGATGGGCAGGGCGCAGCAGCAGCAGCAGCAGGCGAGCAGCACAGCCATGGCAGCAGCAGCAGCGGCGGCAGCGGCGGCGGTGAAAGCGGCAGCGGCGGCGGCGGCAGTGGTGGCCCGCCGGGAGGTCCGGAGGAGCCATTTTCTGCTCTGCTGGAAGCAGTTGAAATGGTGGCTCGCCAGGTGGCGCCACTTGCGCAGCGCGCTTCGGAGCAGCTTGCCCCGCTGGCGGCCGCCGCATCCTCTACCCTGACAGCCGCCAGGACCACCACCCGCGCGGGCGTGCATGCGGCGCTGCAGGCGGGGGCCTCGCTGCTGGTGCCTGGACTGATGGAGGAGCTGGAGGGGCAGCTGAAGGGGCTGGAACAGGCTGAGCTGGACGCACCGCCGCAGGAAGAAAGAGAGCGGGGCCGGCCGGGGGCCAAGGTGAGAGAGGCAACCCTTGCAGTCCACACCTGGTTTGCACAGGCTTCTGGTGCCAGGCCGCTGTGTGCAGTGCGTACGAATGTCTCCCGTGCGCCCCTGGCTCTCGCTGTGGTGTGCACGTGCCGGCACACCTGTTTCCCTGCTCTCGTGTCGCTGAGTTGTCCTGGGGCTTGCCTTTAACGCATGCTACCCCCATGGCTCAACCTGCAACGCCTGCTACTCGCCCGCAGGCTCCCGCAAACCCGCTGGCCATGAGTGTGGTGATGGTCGGCGCAGAGTGCGCTCCCTGGTCAAAGACAGGTGCGCACCGCCGCCGGCAGGCCTGTCGCACGCCTTGCCTGCAGCAGCACGCCGTTGCAGAGCATTAAGTGCACGAGCTGCTGCTTCCATGCTTGCCAGTGCCCTGCTTCCGCTAATCTCGTGCCAGCGATGCGACAGTGCAGTAAGGCTCAACAGCTGCCATGCGGCTCACGGCCGAGTTCCTGCACCAATGCTGCACCGGTTCGCCGCTCACCCGCCTTTTTTGCAGGCGGCCTGGGAGACGTGATGCAAGCGCTGCCCAAGGCGCTCGCAGCACGGGGCCACCGCCTCATGGTGGTGGCGCCGCTGTACAAGTAAGCTGACAGGATATGAACTGAAAAAATGTTTCATTTTTATGTTTTTGTGTGCCACCGCCTCATGGTGGTGGCGCCTCTGTACAAGTGAGGTGGCAGGATTCTTGTTAGTTTGTTTTTTTGCTGTGGGGACTGGCACAGTTGGTGCCGGGAGTGAGGCGTGGATGTGTGTTGAACTGTGCGGCTTCTCCTGCAGTGCATTCCCGGGCGCCCGCGCACCACCCCCCAAACTTGCTGTGCCACGCGTTGTGCAGGCGGTATCCAGAGGCAGTCGACACCGGCGTGCGGCTGCGCCTGCAAGTGTGCGGCAGTGAAACAGAAGTGGGCTTCTGGCATGCACAGCTGGACGGAGTGGATTACACATTTCTGGACCACCCCGCCTTTAGCCACTGGGCCGGTGAGCGGTGGCTGCTGCTGAGTGCTGCTATGATGCTGCAACTTAGCAAGGGATCGTCTGCTGCGGCCCCAGACAACGCCTCACTTGGCCCTGCCCTGCCAACAGATGACCAGACAGCACGCATGATGCTGAGCAACATTGACCTGACCACGGCTGCTTGCAACTGACCACATGCACCTTATGCACCCCCCTGCCCACCCAGCAGACCAGATCTACGGCGGCAGCCGCCAGGATGTGCTGTACCGCTGCGCACTGCTGAGCAAAGCTGCCTTGGAGGCGCCCCGGCTGCTGCCCGGGGGCGAGGCAGGGGCCCTGGGCGAGGGCTGCCTCTTTGTGGCCAATGACTTCCATGCGGCGCTGGTGCCGGTGTACCTGCAGGTGAGGGGGGCCTGGGAAGGCGACTGCTGCAGCAGGAGCCAAGGGATTTCGTGCTGGCTGGGTGCTGGGTGCTGGGTGTGCCTGCACTGTGCCGATGCACGCAGCTGCTGGCCGGGCAGCTGCCCTCCCCTCCGCCACTGCTTGGCATCCCATCTGGCAACCTGTGCATCTCTGCTTCTTCTTCAGGCCCACTACCGCGACCACGGCCAGATGCTGTACGCCCGCTCCCTGCTGGTGGTGCACAACCTGGCGCACCAGGGTAGGTTGGGGCACTCACTCCACCCACTCCAGATAGATGCGGGGCCCTGGGCAGCGCTTTGGCTGGCACCAGCACTGCCTGCTCCTTCGTGCCAACTCTCTCGCCCACCCACCCTGCTGCCAACCCCTTTTTATCGCCAGGGCGGGGCCCGCCCGAGGAGCTTGGCATGCTGGACCTGCCCGATGAGTACTACCAGCTGTTCAGGTGGGTGGACTGGCTTTAGCAGTTTTGAATTGTCATCAAAGTTAAGGGTTGGTTGGCGCGTACTACCAGCTGTTCAGGTGTGTGCCGTCCCTGCCAGCTGTTCAGGTGGCTGATTGGCACTTGCAGCACTCAGAATTGAGCACTTGCAGCACTTGGTAGTGAGTAGTGAGTATTTCAGCCGGTGCGCTCGAATCCCCGCCGCCGCTGTTGTCGGTTGTTGCATGACAGGGCGCACCGCAGGCTCAGGCCACATGTTTCAGAGCTAGCATGCAGCACCCATCGACCTGCAAATGTCCCCAGCCCTCGACCCCAACTGCCCCATGCAGCCTGCGGGACGCGCACAGCGGTTCCTGGATGATGAACGTGCTCAAGGCGGGGGCGATTGCCAGCCACCGCATTGTGGCGGTGTCCAACCAGTGAGCTTTTTTTTCTTTGATGAATGACTGCTCTCAAGGAGGGGGCGATTGCTAGCCACCGCATCGTGGCGCTGTCCAACCAGTGAGCGCTTTCTACTGCCTTTGATGCCCAGCCTGGCACGCTGCGGCCCCTCTAGCCATGCGGGCCAAAAAAACTCATGCTGGCCCTGGTCCCTATGCTGGCATGCCCCACCCCACGTGTGTTGCCCCCCGATCACACCGAATGTGTTGTGTGCCATCACGCCGAATGTTTCTGTGCAGGTACGCCCAGGAGGTGCAGACCGCGGAGCACGGCTTCGGGCTGGACGACACGCTGCGGCGCCAGGCCTGGAAGCTCACGGGCAAGCCCTTTTTGTTGCTTTTTTGCTGCAAACCCCTTTGGTTGCATTGCTAGTGCTACTTACACTTCCGCTCGAAGGACGACACGCTGCGCCGCCAGGCCTGGAAGCTCACAGGTGTGCTTGTTGGTTTATGTTTGTCACACTCAAGCGGTGCTTGGGTGCACTGTTATCGTTGGTGGATTGGCACACTGCAGCGCCAGGACTGCGCCGCCAGGCCTGGGCGCTCAGCTGTGCACAGGTGTGCTGACTAGGCAGCACTGGTAGCCCGCCATGCTTACAAGAGGCAATGGAACCAGTGCGTGCCCCATCAAGCAGTCGCTTGCTCTATGAGTATAGCCGTTCCCACATCCCAACCACACCAGCCACCACACTCCTCTGAACCTTGTTCTCCCACTCCGTTGAATCTCGTTCTCCTGTCTGTGCCTGCAGGTGTGGTGAACGGCATTGACACAGCCGAGTGGTCCCCTGACGCGGATGTGCACCTGGGCAGCGATGGCTACCGGAGGTACGATGCCGCCAGCTTGGACGCCGGCAAAGCGGCATGCAAGGCGGCGTTGCAGCGGGTAGGGCTTCTTGTTGAGGGTTGGACGCAGGGGGAAGCAGTCGGTTTTGGAAGGCAGGAGGCAAGATTCAGCACGTGCACAACACGTTTCCAAGTAAGGCACACAGCTGCGTGGCTGCTCGTTGCAGCTGTGCAACGCGGTAAAAGTGCGCAACATTGGCCTTGGGACGGTAACATCTCTCAACTCTATGCAGGAGCTGGGCCTGCCGGTCGACCCCGATGCGCCGCTGCTGGGCTTCATTGGGCGGCTGGACCCTCAGAAGGGTGTGGACCTGATTGCAGACAACTACGAGTGGCTGATGGAGCAGGTATTCACAGCCACGGTTCTGTTGTTCTGCTCAATTGGTGGGGATGAATGCAGGCAGGTGTGCGTCAACAGGTGTCCGTTGCAACCCTTTGTGCACACGGGCAAGTGGCTGATGGCCTGCTTACCTAGCAGCTTAACATGCATGCACCGCGCTGGCCCCCTCCCCCCTGCAGGGCGCGCAGTTGGTGCTGCTGGGCAGCGGGCGGGAGGACCTGGAAGCTGCGCTCAGGTGGGCAGCCCGTCAGGATGCGACGCAGCTCAGCGGGGCATTATTTGGGTTATTTTATCGGCACGTGCTGATATAGTGGATGTGCAGCCCGATCGGCCAACTTTGTGCTGCAGCGCGTGGCTGTGCCACTGCCCCCCTGCACCCGCCCTGCCTCTATTGCACCCACAACCTGCGTAGCAAATAGCGCTGGCGCATGTGCTTTGCCTGCAGGGAGATGGAGGCGCGAGCGCCGCGCCAGTGCCGCGCCTGGGTGGGCTTCAGCGTGAAGCTTGCACACCGCATGACCGCAGGTGTGTGAGTGGGCAGTGCATGTGCTTGCATGGCTTTGCTGGGTCGGTTGCAGCGTGAAGCTTGCACACCGCATGACAGCAGGTGTGAGCGGTGCTCGGGGCTGCGGGGCTTTGCGTGCTTTTGCGCTGAGCTGGCCTGCTAGAGACGATTGCCAGCTGTGCTTGTGGCAGCGAGGATCTTTCTGCAGCACTGTGTAGCGTTGCACTGCTCTCTACCCACCTTGCTCCCCCAGGCGTCGACCTGCTGCTCATGCCCTCGCGCTTCGAGCCCTGCGGCCTCAACCAGCTGTACGCCATGGCCTACGGCACAGGTGCGCTTGCTTAGCTGTGCAGCTGAGTGGCTGATGTGATGGGCCTCAAAACCAGCTGGATGCCGTGGCCTATGGCACGGGTGGGCTGTGTTTCTGGAGGAGTGGTTGTTTGTTTCGGTCATGAGGCGACAGTTTCTGTGCTGATGCCACGATCGGAAACAAGCACAGCTGCAAGTGGAGTGCTGCCTCCGTCTGCCCAATGCCGCCGCCTCACCCTACCCACCTGCAGTGCCGGTGGTGCACGCTGTGGGCGGCTTGGCAGACACGGTGCAGCCCTTCAACCCTTACGAAGGCACAGGCACCGGTGGGTAGCTGGGCAGTTGCTTGGTTTTAGGGTTTCAGCAGCTCTAGGCCAATCCCATGCGTGACATGCGAACAGGCCGTACAATCAATGTGCAGCACCCTCAAGGCCCTGCCTCCTCTCACTGCGTCACCATCCCATCATCCAGTGACCCCTGCCCCGCCCACCCTGATTGCTGCATGGCAGGCTGGACATTCACGGGCGCAGACCCCGCCGCCTTCCGCCAGGCGCTGGCTTTTGCGCTGCAGACGTACCGAGAGCACCGGGACTCGTTCAGGTGGGGGGCGAGAGGGCAGGAGGGCAGGGGCGGCGAGGAGTGTTGCGCAGCACGGAAGGCGACAGACAGGCAGCTGGGTGCAGCCAGGTGCAGCATGCATGCCATTTGCTGTCGCTGCGGCTGTTTGGCTTATATCTGCAGCTGCCAGCCGGAGCGGCTGCCGCCCTTTGATCCACTGTGTGCTCTACCTTGCTTTGCTGTCCTCTCCTGCAGGGACATCCAGCTGCGGGGCATGAGCCAGGACCTCAGTTGGGGCGCAGCTGCTCAGCAATACGAGGCAGTGCTGCTTGCCGCCAAGTACCAATGGTGACAACCGCTGGGTAAGCATGGGTGTGTTGGTGCATCAACCCAGCAGCACCGAGAGTCGTGGATGATCATTTGGCTGCTGTGCGCCGGACGAGCAGAAGGAGCGCGGCCTGTGCAAGGGGCTGCGCCAAACTGACCAGCTGCTCTATGTGTCACCCTTCTGCCACAGGCGGCTACGATATTACACTGCTTTTCACTGCGGGCCATTCTGATTGGGCAAGCCGCGCAAACCACGCTGGACCAGCCCACTGCCGTGCATTTTCTGAGACCGGAGATGAAATATTAGCTGCTTTTCTCACAATGCTCTGACGTGACCGACTTTTCCGCTTTCTTCTTGTGCCTTTCGCCGCACTTGCGGCCGCAACAACAACACGAAGGCAAGCTATACGCTTGCCCAGTGACACCTTGCTGACTGACTGCAGCAAATGACTCCCTGCACATTTGACCAGTGCTTGACGCATTCCATTGCAGTCTTTGCATGGAAAAACATGTGTAATTTTTAACGGCTGTAAGCTAAACGCACGCACGCGGAGTTTCGGCTGCCACGTGCACGTCGGCATCATGCACGGTGCAAGCGACTGTGTTCCAATCTCTTATGCGCAGCATGCTACGGCTTAGCAGACAGTCACAGGATGTTGCCACCTTGCACAACTGGTCAAGGTCTGGATGGTGGGCAGGTGTGGCCTGGGATTTATTGGCGGCCTGCTGCCGTGGAGAGCACTGGAGGTGCAGCGCCCAATGGGCGGCAAAGCGGCAGGCGGCGCCTGCTCTTGAACCACGCTGAGGACCTGGGCTGCGCGCTGTCGTGTTGCTCATCGGCTCACTGGTTTCGCAGCCTGGCTCATAACATCGCCACGGCTTCTCGGCCTGCGCCCGTCCCGGCGGGCCCACCACGGTCGGCGTTCATCCAACTCACGTCGCTCGCCGGCCAGCGCGCATGGCCATGGCGTGCTGCGTGGCGCTGCAGCGCCCGGCTCGGGTGGCTGACGCTCGCAGGCAAGCGGCAAGTGGCCGCCGCTGCCGCTGCCGCCGCCCGCTCGCTGGGCCTGGCGCAGCCGTGCATGCCTTTTATTCAGTGACCTCCTGGTTACATCCTAACGCTGTGCAGACCAGCGGCAGTGTGGCGCCCAGGACATCGAGCAGCAGTGGCAGCGCGGGCCGCCCGCCGGCGACAGTCCACTGACGGCACCAGCGGCAGCAGTGGGGGCAGCGATGCGGCAACAGCAGCTGAGGCAGCGGTCGCAGCAGCGGCAGTTGAGCTGCAAGCACAACTCCAGCAGACCATGAGCGGCAGCCATGCAGAGCAGAGCATGCTGGACAACATGTCCGCCGCACTGCGGGCAGCAGAAACAGACCTGGCAACCGTTGCGGTAGCCCGGCAGCGCCTGCAGGCATACTTGCAGCAGCAGCGCGGCATCAGCGGGGCTAAGGCGGCAGAGCTGGCAGGCAAACTGTCTGACAAGCTGGGAGCAGCGGCAGACCAGCTGGTGCCGGCGCCGCTGCAATGGTTTGTTGGCAGTGGCGTGCCGCCGCTCAAGGCGGCGCAGGTGGTGGCGCGAATGTGCGAGTCAGGCACTGATGCCTCCAAAGTGCGGCAGTGGCCCAGCTGGCAGCCTGTGTTTGAGGCCAACTGGCAGCTGGCAGACAGCCACCTGGCGGCCTACCAGCAGCAGTGCAAGG
>VFQQ010001793.1_pt1 | contig 27711 bp, 24 predicted proteins | sample 3512341 | NCBI WGS metagenome assembly VFQQ01 (sample SAMN10412373, study PRJNA504923) | tailings metagenome | isolation source: Relicate 2 Philex TSF1 revegetated site | place: Philippines: Tuba, Benguet | collected 2017-08-29
TCCGCATCACGCGCGACAGCGATATCGAAATCGAGGAAGAGGCCGAGGATCTGGTGCGCCTGTTCGAAACGGCGCTGAAGCGCCGCCGGCGCGGCAATGTGATCCGCCTCAAGATCAATGCCGAGATGCCGGAAGACCTGCGCAAATTCGTCTGCGAGGAGCTGGAAGTCCAGCCGCATTCGGTGACGGTGGTGGACGGCATTCTCGGCCTGGCCGATACCAAGCGGCTGATCGTCGACGACCTGCCGGAACTGAAATTCCCCGCTTTCACGCCGCGCTTCCCGGAACGCATCCGCGATTACGGCGGTGACTGCTTCGCGGCGATCCGGGCGAAAGACCTGGTCGTGCATCATCCGTATGAAAGCTTCGATGTGGTGGTGCAGTTCCTGCGCCAGGCCGCGGCCGATCCGCATGTGGTGGCGATCAAGCAGACGCTGTACCGCACCTCGGACGACAGCCCGATCGTGCGCGCCCTGATCGAGGCGGCCGAGGCCGGCAAGTCGGTGACGGCCCTGGTCGAGCTGAAGGCGCGCTTCGACGAAGCCGCCAACATCAAATGGGCGCGCGATCTGGAACGCGCGGGCGTGCAGGTGGTCTATGGCTTCATCGAGCTGAAGACCCACTGCAAGTTGTCGCTGGTCGCGCGGCGCGAGGGCGGTAGCTTGCGCACCTACATCCATATCGGCACGGGTAACTATCACCCGCAGACCGCGCGCGTTTACACCGACCTGTCGCTCTTCTCCTGCGATCCGGCGCTCGGGCGCGATGCAGGACAGATCTTCAACTTCATCACCGGCTATGCCGAGCCGAAGAGCCTTGAAAAGATCGCCGTCGCGCCGCTGACGCTCAAGAAGCGCCTGCTGCAGCATATCGACGAGGAAATCGCCCATGCGCGCGCCGGCAAGCCGGCCTCGATCTGGGCCAAGATGAACTCGCTGGTCGAGCCGACCATCATCGATGCGCTTTATCGCGCCAGCAATGAAGGCGTGAAGATCGTGCTCGTCGTGCGCGGCATTTGCTGCCTCCGCCCGGGCGTCCCGGGCCTGTCGGAGAACATCACGGTCAAGTCGATCGTCGGCCGCTTCCTGGAACATGGCCGCGTCATCTGCTTCGGCGCCGGTTACGGCCTGCCCAGCCCCAAGGCGCTGGTCTACATCTCCTCGGCTGACTGGATGCCGCGCAATCTCGACCGCCGCGTCGAAATTCTCGCCCCGGTGGAGAATGCCACCGTCCATCAGCAGATCCTCGACCAGATCATGGTCGCGAACATGAAGGACGAAGCGCAGAGCTGGTTTCTGAAGCCCGACGGCACCTATGCCCGCGCCCCGAACGCGGATGCGCCAGAGGCCTTCAGCGCCCATCAGTATTTCATGACCAATCCCAGCCTGTCGGGCCGTGGCAAGTCGCTGAAGATATCGACGCCGCCCAGCGTGCCCATCGGGAAAAAGCGCCGCAGCGACCGCGACTGAAACGCCTGTCGCCCCCCGCCTGAATCGGGTAGGGGCTAGATCATGCTCGCCGTCATCGACATCGGTTCCAACTCCGTCCGTCTCGTCGTCTTCGAGCACGCGACACGGAACCCGGTCACGTTGTTCAACGAGAAGGCCATCTGCGCCATCGGGCGCAACATGGTCTCGACCGGCAAGCTCGACGCCGCCGGGATGAAAATGGCGCTCGCGACGCTGCGCCGCTTCCGCGCGGTCATTTCCGGCATGGGCGTGAAAGATGTGCAGGTGGTCGCCACCGCCGCAGCACGCGACGCCAAGAACGGGCCGGAATTCGTCCGCAAGGCGCAGGAGGCCTGCGGCCGCAAGGTGCGCGTGCTGACAGGCCCCGAAGAGGCGGAACTCGCGGCGCTCGGCGACGGCAGCCTGGAACAGACTGCGGTGAAAGACGCGAAGCTCGGCAAGGGCGTTACGCTGCCCTTCGGTCCGCTGCGCCTGATCGACGCCTCGCGTGGCCGTCTGGACCGCGCCGGCCGCATGGTCGACGAGGCGCTGATGGCCATGCCCGGCATCGAAAAGTTCAAGGGCCGCGATCTCTACGCGGTCGGCGGCGTCTGGCGGAACATCGCGCGTCTGCACATGGCGCGTACCGGCTACCCGCTGAACGTCCTGCATGGCTATGAAATGACGCGCGCCGAAGTGCTGCGCATCTGTGAGTTCGTGATGAGCCAGAGCCAGCGCACGCTGGAACGCATGGCGGGCGTGCCGAAGCGCCGCGCGGAATCGCTCCCCTTCGGCGCGCTGGTGCTGGACCGCGTGATGCGGATCGGACAGCTCGACCGGGTGATCGTGTCGGGCTATGGAGTGCGTGAAGGCGTGCTGTTCAAAACGCTGAACAAGGACATCCGCGATCTCGATCCGCTGCTCGCGGCGGCAGGCGAAACCGCCGATCGCTTCGGCCGCCGCAGCGCGCAGGTGACGGAGATCGAACGCTTTACCGCGCCGCTCTTTGCAGATGAGTCCGCCGAACTGAAGCGTCAGCGCATTGCAGCCTGCATGCTTTCCGACAGCGCCTGGCGCCAGCACCCTGACTACCGCGCCGAACTCTCTTTCAACTACGTGCTTCAGGCCCAGATGGCGGGCGTCCGCCACCGCGCGCGCTCCTATCTCGCGCTGACGCTCTGGCACCGCTATGGCGGCGATGCGCAGAGCCATGTCATCGCGCCGATCGAACGGCTGGCGGGCCTCGAGATCGCGCTGCGGTCCGAGCGCATGGGACGCGCTCTCAGGCTCGCATACGTGCTGGCCGGATCGGCCAAAGGCCTCGGGAGCGACTTCACGCTCAGACTCGAGCCGCACGAGCTGGTCCTTCGCATCGCCCGCCGCCGCTCGGACATCCGCGGTGAGACGGTCGAGAAGCGGCTGGAGGAACTCGCGACCTCCTTCGCCCGCGAGGCGCGGATCGTCATCACGCGCTGACAAGATATCAGGACTATCGTCCTGATATCTTGCGCACACGAATTGACAGGAATATAGTCTGGCCATGTCTACGCCATCCGGCGCAAGGAGCATGCGGTCATGTCCGCTCGGCAACGGGACCGACAGGAGAAAGGGTCAAAATCCGACGTTCAATTCGCGGCAAAGCGACAAACGAATAGGGAGGGGATGCAAAACGCGACGTTCAATTCGCCAAAAGCGACAAACGAATGCTGGAACGGCCGCTAAGGCGCGACCGGCTCGGCGGTCAGTTTCCCGTCCTTGATCTTCAGCGCCAACTTGCCCGCCTTCAGATCGAGCGCGGCCGCGCCGAACACATCGCGCCGCCATCCCTGCATGGCCGCGACCTCTGGCGTGCCGAAGGCGGCAATGCGCTCCATGTCGGCGGCATTGGCGATCAGGCGCGGGGCGACCTCGGCTTCGTCAGCCTTCAGCTTCAGCAGCAGCTTGAGCGCATCCACAAGCCCGCTGTCGGTCTCCGGCAGGCGCTCGTGGCGCTCCAGCTGCGGAACCTGCTCCTGCGGCAGCGCGAGCCCGGCGGCAATCGCCTCCAGGATCGCCGCGCCGCTGCGCGACTGGGCGAAGCCGCGCGGGATCGAGCGCAGGCCCTCCAGCTCGGCGACCGTCTTGGGCGCGTGGCTGGCGACATCCAGCAGCGCGTCGTCCTTCAGCACGCGCTGGCGCGGCAGGTCGCGCGTCTGCGCCTCGCGCTCGCGCCAGGCCGCCAGCGTCTTCAGCACGGCCAGGAACTTCTTGGAGCCCGACCGCACCTTCAGCCGCCGCCACGACTCGTCCGGATCGGTGCCATAGGTCGCGGGGTCGGTCAGGACCGCCATTTCTTCGATGATCCAGTCGGCGCGGCCGCGCGAGGTGATCTTCTCGTTCAGCCAGCGATAGGCGTCACGCAAATGGGTCACGTCGCCCAGCGCATAGATCAACTGCTTCTCGCTGAGCGGGCGGCGGCTCCAGTCGGTAAACCGCGACGACTTGTCGACCGCATGCCCGGTCGTCTCGCGCACCAGGTTTTCATAGGAAATGGACTCGCCGAGCCCGCACACCATGCCGGCGATCTGCGTGTCGAACAGGTTCTTCGGCGTCCGGCCGGAGAGATTAAAGAAAATCTCGATATCCTGCCGCGCTGCGTGAAAGACTTTGACGATGTCCGGCCGGTCGAGCAGGGCGATGAACGGGGCAAGGTCCAGCCCGGGCGCCAGCGGGTCGACCAGATGGCCGCCTTCTTCGTCGGACCCCGCGAACTGCAACAAGCAGAGCTTGGGCCAATAGGTCGATTCCCGCATGAATTCGGTATCGACCGTGACGAATTTTCCCCCGGAAACCTGGTCTACAGCCGCCTTCAGCTCATCGGTCGTGGTGATCAGCTGCATCGGGCGCTCTCAGGTTCAGCGCCGCTGCGACCGGACCGGCCAAGGGGCGCTCGTGGGACTAAAGAGAGCGTGCTTGACGCTCCGGGGGCGAAGGGCCACAAACCCGCGCCCCCGGCAAGCGATTTCAAGCGACTAGACGGATTTGCCCCTCATGCACGCCTACCGAACCCACACCTGCGGCCAGCTCCGGGCGGCGAACGCCGGGGAAACTGTGCGGATTTCCGGCTGGGTGCATCGCCGCCGCGACCATGGCGGCCTCGTATTCCTCGACATCCGCGACCATTACGGCATGACCCAGTGCGTCATCGAGCCGGACAGCGCGGCCTTCGCCGTGGTCGATTCGGCCCGCTCCGAGTGGGTGCTGACCCTCACCGGCCCGGTCGTCATGCGCATGGCCGAGACGGTCAACGCCAACCTGCCGACCGGCGAGATCGAGGTCCGGATCGAAAAGGTCGAGGTCCAGTCGAAGGCCGAGGAGTTGCCGGTCCAGGTGTTCGGCGACATCCAGTACCCGGAAGAGACGCGCCTGAAATATCGCTTCATCGACCTGCGCCGCGACAAGCTGCACCGGAACATCATGCTCCGCAGCCAGGTGATCGCGAGCCTGCGCCGCCGGATGATCGACCAGGGTTTCACCGAATTCCAGACGCCGATCCTGACGGCGTCCAGCCCCGAAGGCGCGCGCGACTTCCTCGTTCCGGCGCGCAACCATCCCGGCAAGTTCTACGCGCTCCCCCAGGCGCCGCAGCAGTTCAAGCAGCTGCTGATGGTTGCGGGCTTCGACCGTTACTTCCAGATCGCGCCCTGCTTCCGCGACGAGGACGCCCGCGCGGACCGCTCGCCGGGCGAGTTCTACCAGCTCGACTTCGAGATGAGCTTCGTCACGCAGGAAGACGTCTTCGCCGCGATCGAGCCGGTGCTCGCCGGCACGTTCGAGGAGTTCTCGAACGGCAAGGCGGTCACGCCCGCGCCGTTCCCGCGCATCACCTACGCGGACTCGATGCTGAAATATGGTTCGGACAAGCCCGACCTTCGCAACCCGATCGTCATCGCCGATGTCAGCGCCGAATTCGCCGACGAGTCAGTTGATTTCAAGGCCTTCAAGAATGTTGTCGCAAACGGTGGTGTGGTCCGCGCGATTCCTGCGCCGGGAGCGGCAACTAAACCGAGAAAGTTCTTTGACGACCTCAACGAATGGGCGCGTCAGGAGTTCAAGGCTCCGGGACTTGGATATGTGACCTATCAGAAGATTGGCGCACTAAAGGACGAGCAGGGCAACAAAACGCCGCTAATTGACATCGATGGATGGACGCCTGCTGGACCAATCGCAAAGTTTTTGCCCGAGGCATTGCACAGGAAGCTGTTTGCGCTGTGTGGGCAGAATGGCGCTGTCTTCTTCTCCGCAGGAAAGGCGCTGGACGCCGCCAAGCTCGCTGGCGCCGCGCGCACCCGCATCGGCAAGGAGCTCGGCCTCATCGAGGAAGGCGCCTTCAAGTTCTGCTGGGTGATCGATTTCCCGATGTACGAGCTGGACGACGAGGGGAAGATCGACTTCTCGCACAACCCCTTCTCGATGCCGAACTTCGACCACGAGGCGTTCCTGAAGCTGGATGTCGAGGCCGACCGCGACACCATTCTCGGCATCACCGCGTTCCAGTACGACATCGTCTGCAACGGCGTGGAGCTGTCGTCGGGCGCGATCCGGAACCACAAGCCGGAGATTATGCTGAAGGCCTTCGCGCTGAAGGGTGACGGGGCCGAGGTCGTCGAGGCCCGCTTCGGCGGCATGCTCAACGCCTTCCGCTATGGCGCCCCGCCGCATGGCGGCTCGGCTCCGGGCGTCGACCGCATCGTCATGCTGCTGGCGGACGAGGAGAACCTCCGCGAGGTGACCCTCTTCCCGATGAACCAGAAGGCGGAAGACGTGATGATGGGCGCGCCCTCGACGGTGACGCTCAAGCAGCTCCGCGAGCTGAACATCCGGATCGTCGAGCCCCAGAAGTCGTAAAGGCTTCATCAACCATAGCAGGCCGAAACTCCCCGAAAGATTCGGGGAGAGGCCCGCCATGCGTAAATCCACGCTTCTGTTGTGCGCCTGCGCGGTCCCCGCGTCGATCGCCGCCGTCGGCCCGCGTATCGGCGAACTTCGAGGCTCCCTCGGCGTCGAGGCGTCGTGGCAGTCGGGCGACATCGCTGGCGCTGCGATCTCCGATATCGCCGACCTGAACCTGCTTGGCCCGGACTATGCCGGCGAACCCGGCCAGCTCGACATTCGGGGCGCATCCTTCGAGGACGCCTATGAGCAGCCGGCCGTCGGCGTGAAGGCCGAGTTGAGCTACGGCCTCACCAACGATATCGAAGTTTTCGGCTCGGTCGGCTGGAGCCAGGCGAGTGGCCGCGCCGTCGTCATAGGCGACGTCATCCCGTCTTCAACGCTGGAGCGTCTGCCGCTCACCGCCACCTTCGGCGACTTGAATACGGTCAGTCTCGAGGCTGGCGCGCGCTACTACATCTGGCAGGACTTCATCCGGCCCTTCGTCGGCGCGAGCGTCGGCGCCGACTTCGTCGATCAGGTAAACGTGGCTCTTTCGGCGCCCGATGCCGGCATTCTCATCGAAGAGCTGCGCTTCATTCAGTCATCGACCATCTTCTCGGCCGGCGTCGAAGCCGGTGTCGCGTTCGGTGACGGTGTGAATGTCTCCGGCTCGCTGTCGGTCGGCGCCAAATATCTCTCGGCACTCGACGGCGACGCGACCGATCTCGACAGCTATGGCATCGGCTCGATCACCGAAGGCGAAAGCCGCATCGTCTATCCTGTGAAGGGCAGCCTCTCGCTGCGCTTCTAGTTGACCGTCCTCACCACGGCCGGAGCGGGCGGCTCGACCGCGCGCTTGTTCAGGCCGAAAACCTGGTGAATGAAAGCCACCACTTTCATCGAGACGTGGTCGCCATCGGCCGGAATGCCGTAACAGCTGCCGTCGAGATCGACGGAGATGACGGAATTGCCGCATCCCTCAACGACGATGACCGGCACAAAACGCTCGCGCCCCGCGCCGCCGATCAGCACAGAGGCGTCGACGCCGTCGTCGCGGATGTAAGCCCCCAGATAGAAGAGAATGGAGTCGGGTGAACGGAGGCTGGCGGTCATGTCGACTTCAGCCGTCTCGGTCGACTGGCCCTCGATGCTGACCGAGGTATTGCCCAGCCCGGCCAGCTTGAGGCCGGGCTCCCATGAGTATGTGGTGATCAGATATCCCTTCCCGTCGCGTTCGATCGTCGCCGATTTCGACTGCAGCTTGGCGATGGCATCCGCATCGAGTTTCAGAGCCTCGATATCCGGAACACGCAACGTCTTCGGCTTGTAGGCGCCGTCGATCGTGAGATCGAGAACGATGAGCCGTAGCGTCAGATTGTGGAACGCGTCGAACAACTGGCTGCTGCGCGGGTCGTTCACGAAGAGGCGCCGCCCTTTATAGGCGGCGGGGATCGCACCCTGGCGCGCCGGATCGGCAATGCGCTGGCAAGCGAGGCCGCCATAGCCGGCGGCGCAGGCGGCGTCGCTTTCCCGCACGACGCGGGCATAGAACGCATCGCTGATCTCGAGCTTCTCGACCGCGAGCGACAGCAGAAGGTCGCGCGGCCAGCCGTTGTCGAGATAATAGCGCAGCAGCCCGATCTGGATCGGCCGCATGACGCCCTGATAGAAATCGACGTCATCGAGCGGAGAGGTGCTCAGCGACACATACTGGTTCGGGCCAAGGCTGAGGTTGCTGGAGTAGTAGTTCCCCGCATCCGCACCGAACGGCACGTTCACAGACAGGCCGGCTTCGTTCGAGAAGTCCTCTGAAACGCCGTTGAACTGGCTGTACACCACGGGGCGATCCAGCGCGGCTCGCACGATATTGAGCAGCGCGATCTGATCAGACGCCATGGCGATGGCGCGGTTGTGTTCAACGGCGCGCCCGGCGAAGTCGGCGCCAGACATGCACCCCGTCAATCCCAGCGCCATCAGCGCTCCTGCAACCCCAAGCTTCGCCATGGCATCCCCCTCAATCGGAGAGAGGCTAGGCGGAAGCTGCGGACCTGTCAGCGCGACGTGCAGCCGCAAGGTTAAGCGCGAGGACGGCTGCGACGGTGACGCCTCCGGCCGCTGCGATGGCAGGATGTCCCATCCAGACAAGCGCCAATCCGCCTGCCAGCGCCGCAAGCCGGGGCAGTTGGCCGGCGGCTCGCCAGCCTTGCCCCGTCATCGCAAAGGTCAATCCTGCCAGCGACAATGCGGCGAGGAAGGTGCCAAGCAGGATCGCAGGCGCGTCGCTCCAGCTGCTCGCTAGCGCGCCCTCGCCATCGAGGCCCAGCAGGCCGAAGCCGAGCGGCGTCAGACAGAACATCACCGGCACAAGGAAGGCGGGCAGGGTGTATTTCCACGCCTGCATCATTGTCCGGAATGGCGGCCCGCCGGTGATCGCCGAAGCGGCGAACGGCGCCAGCGCGGTCGGCGGCGACACGTCGGCCAGAACTGCATAGTAGAACAGGAACATGTGCGCCGCCGCTTCCGGCACGCCGACCGAAGTTAGTGCGGGCGCCAGCATCACGGCGGCGATGATGTAGCTGGCAGTCACCGGCACGGCAGCGCCCAGCACCCACATCGCGACCGCCGCGAGCAGGATCACCGCCAGCCGCTCGCCGCCGCCCAGCGTCACGATGACACCGGACAGCGTAAGCCCCAGACCTGTCAGATTGACCACCGAGACGATGATGCCCGCCGTCGCGCAGGTCGCAGCGATACCAAGCACGGAGCGCGCGCCGTGGCCGAGCGCATCGACCATGCGCAGATGCGCGCGGGGCTCATCCGAGGCCTTGGGGCGCGACAGCGCGCTTGCAAGCGTGGCGGCGGCCAGTCCCCAGAACACGGCTACCGACAAGCGGGTGTCGATATAGTTGCCAAGGCCGAGGTCAGCGGCCACGCCGCTATGCGCGAGCGCGATGACGATCGCCGTAACGGCTACGCCGACGAGGAAGGCAGGCCGCGTGACGAGCCGGCTGTCGGCGCGCAGCATCGAGAGTGCGAACGCAACGGCGATGGACCAGAACACGGCCATGAATGAGGTGAGGCCCGCGATGAGCGCCACCGCAATCGCCGCCAGAGAGAGGAAGTGATAGCCCTGCGAGCGCGCCAGCGACCAGGCGGATTGTCCGCTCGCCGCGACGGCCGCCACGTTCAGCCGGCGGGCGTCGGCCTCGGTCATCAGCCAGCAGCTGAAATAGTACAGCACCGTCGGGATTGCTGCGTAGATCAGGACTTCCAGATAATCGACCTTCAGATACTCGGCGATGATGAACGCTGCCGCGCCGAGCGTCGGCGGCGAAAGTGTCGCGCCGATGCCCGCCGCCGAGAGAAGCCCGCCTGCGGTGGCAGGCGGATAGCCCGCGCGCCGCAGCATCGGCCAGGCGATGGACCCGATCGTCACGGTCGTCGCAACGCCGGAGCCTGACACCGTGCCGAGCAGAAAGCCCGAGGCCACCACGGCGCGGCCTGGCGCGGCGGGCGAGGCCTTTCGCCCGAACAGGGCGAAGGCCCAGTCGATGAAGAACCGTCCCGCGCCGCCGCGTTCCAGAACCGCGCCATAGATGGTGAAGAGCACGATGAAGGTCGCAGCGACATCCAGCGGCGTCGAGAAGATGCCTTCCAGCGTCAGGAAATTCTGGCCGACGATCCGGTTCATCGAAAAGCCTCGATGATCGAACGGCTCCGGCATCGATGCGCCGAACCACGCATAGAGCACGAAGAGGACCGCGATGAAGGGCAGGATCCATCCGACGGCGCGCCGCGTCGCCTCCAGCACGAGCAGGATCAGCGCTGCGCCCAGCGCCAGCTCCTCCGGCGTCGGCCGGGTCGGGCGCGTCTTGTAGTGCTCGATCTGCAGCGACAGATAGGCCGCCGCCGCAATGGCGACCCCGGCGAACAGCCACACCTCCGGCCGCCAGCGGCCAAGCTTCGGCAAAGCTGCCGCAAGCGGCGTCAGGACGAAACCGGCCGCCGTCATCACCAGGATGGCGAGCGCGATGCTGCTCCTTTCCGCCAGCTCCGCCTGGATCGTCACGAAGGCCAGCAGGCCGAGCGCAACGGCGGACGCGAGGACATGCTCCACCAGAACGCCGCGCGTCGGCGCGCGGGCAGGGGACAGTACGAACAGCAGCGAGAGAACCGCGCCCAGAAATGTCGCACGATAGGCCGCCGTGTTGACCGAAAACTGCGTCCAGAAGAGCGCGTATGCGGCCAGCGCGACACAGGCGGCGAAAACCAGTCGTCCCAGAAGACCCGGCGGGAAGCGCGACGGCCCGCCTTCGGAGTCGCGCGGATCCTCGGCGTCAGACGCCGTCACGGCAGGGTGACGCCCCTCGCGGCGTAGAAAGCATCCGCTGCCGGGTGCCAGGGTGTCGTGGTCCGGATGTAAGCGCTGGCAAGCGTCAGCTTCGCCGCCTCGGGATGGATCGCGTGAACCGCTTCGAGATTGTCGAAGATCGCGGTCAGCACATCCGTGACCAACGCATCGTCGGTGCTGCCCGGAACGATCAGAAGATTGGCGACACCTAGGCCGCGCACATCCGCATCCTGTCCGGCATAAGTGCCGGCCGGCATGGTGGCGTCGTGATAGACGTCGGGGAAGCGCGTTTTAAGCACGGCCATCTCCAGCGAGGTGTCGATGAAGCGGAGCTTCAACTGGCCGGCAGCCGCGAGGTCTTTCACGGCCGTCGTGGGCAGGCCGCCGATCCAGAAGAAAGCGTCGATCTTGCCGTCGGCCAATGCGCCGACCGATTCCGAAACGCCCAGATTGTCGCGCGACACGTCGTGCATCGGGTCCAGCCCGGCTGCGGAAAGGACGCGGTCGGCGATTGACTCCGTCGACGAACCGGCCGACCCCACCGACACGCGCTTGCCCTTCAGGCCGGCGACCGAAGTGATGCCGGACCCTTCGACCGCCACCACATGCAGGAAGCTATCGTACAAACGGGCGATCAGACGGATGTCCTGTGGCCCGTCCGCGCTATAGGCACCGGTGCCGGTGAAGCCGTCATAGGCGGAATCGAGTGTCGAGAAGCCGATATCGGCCTCGCCCTCGGACAGCAGTTTCACATTGTCGACGGAGCCGCCGGTGACCTGTGCGGTCGCCTGTGTGTTCGCCATCTTCTCGGAGAGGATTTTCGCGAGGCCCCCACCATAGGGATAGAACACGCCGCCGGTGCCGCCGGTCACCACCACCAGCCGCCGCCGGTCCTGCGCGAGAGCAGGAACCAGCGCCAGCGCGGCGGCACTCAGCATCAGCGTGCGGCGGGTCAGGGTCATGGCGGCTCCCGGGCTGGCGTCTATTCTTGTTGCCTGAATCCCTAAGCCGTTTGGCCGCGCGTGTCAGCCTTTCTCAGCCGAAATGCCGCTTCATCCAGTCGATGATGACGCGGTTTGTTTCCTCGGGGTGCTCCTGCTGTGTCCAGTGGCCGCAGTTCTTGACCGTGTAGCGCTCAAGGTTCGGCACCAGAGCTTCCATCCCGTCGGCCATGGCGGGGCGCAGGACGACATCGTTCTCGGCCATGATCATCAGGCTCGGTACCTTGATGACCTGATCGGTGCCTTCGCTCTCTTCCCAGTTGCGGGTGAAGTTGCGGTACCAGTTGATGCCGCCGGTAAATCCGGTGCGCTCGAACGTTTTGATGAAGACGTCCAGCTCTTCCTGCGGCATCAGGATCTCGCCCGGCCACAGCGTCTCGTCGCTGGCGATGGCGTTCACCAGCGCGAAGTTCTTTTCCTCCGCCGGGCGCTTGTCGAATTCCTCCAGCGTCATCCCGCTCTTGCGCATGAAGAAGCGGAACGACTTGGCGGTGTCCGCCGCCAACGCGGCATCCGCAACGCCCGGCTTCTGGAAGAACACGATGTACATGTCCTCGCCATAGGCCATGCGCATCAGCGCGATCGGGTCCATCGGCGCGCGAGGCAGGTGGGGCGTGTTGACGCCGATGACGCCGGCCACCCGGTCCGGGTGCAGCACGGCCATCTGCCACACGACGAAGCCGCCCCAGTCATGGCCGCAGAACACGGCCTTCTCGATGCCGAGCTTGTCCAGCATCCCGGCGAGATCGCCGCAGAGATGTTTCATCGAATAGTTATCAGCGCCCTCCGGCGCATCCGTTGCGCCATAGCCGCGCTGATCCGGCGCGATGGCGTGAAAGCCCGCCGCACCCAGCGCCGGAAGCTGATAGCGCCAGGAATAGGCCAGCTCCGGAAAGCCGTGACAGAAGACAATCGGGAAGCCGCCTTTCGGCCCCGCTTCATGCACCGCCATCCGGATGCCGTTGGTCTCGACGAAGGTGGGCGCGGGAAATGCTGCGGTCATGGTCGTCTCCTCGGTTTTGTATTCTTGTGTGGTGTGTCAGGCCGCAAGACCTAGCGCCGCCAGCATCTCTGCGCGCTCCGGCCCCAGCTTGGGCAGGTAGTATCGCTTCTTCAGCGCCTTCGGCGTCGCCCACGTCTTCAGCACCTTGGCCATGATCGGCGCGCGCTTGGTCCACGCAGTCGGGGCCTCCAGCATGTGGAAGGGCCGCATGAGGGCGCGCAACACGTCGATATCGCTGCGGCTGGCCGGACCAACGGCATCCTCCAGAAAGCTCTTGATCATGCGGGCCTTCAGGCGCGGCTGATAGCCCGGCGTCTGCTCCTGCTGGGCACGCCGGATCGACTGTGCGTCCTGCCGGATCATCACGTCATAGAAGGGGCGTAACTCGCTGAGCGTGCGCGCTTCCAGCGCAACGAGCCGTGCGACCGGATCGCGCGTCTCGCCGAAAATATCGGCCAGCAGGTGCGCCTGGATGGCGCCGGTCGAACATCCACGCCCATAGAGTGGGTTGGTGCGGAGCGCCGCGTCGCCGATGGGATAGTAGTGCCTTACGCGTGGTACGCCCTCGGGCGCATAGCGCCGCCAGACATTGTGCAGGTTACCCATGCCTAATACCTTGCTGGCCGGTTCGGCGCGGGCGGGGTCGATCCAGCGGGCGGTGCCGGGAATGGCGCGGCAGGTGGCGTCGAACGTGTCGGGGCCGAGCATGGCTGTCCGCAACGTCGTCTCGATTTCCGGCACCGCCAGTGTGATCGAGAAATGCCGGTTGTCGGCCGGGAAGACGCCGAACTTGATGTAGCCGAGGTCGCCGGCGCCGGGGACGCCGTCCCGGGGCGGTTCTTCCGCCCCATCGCGCAACCGATAGTGCCGCGTGAAATAAAGTATGCCCGCAGGGCTCGTGTCGGCGATCGTGTCGGTGAGGCCCATCCACTCCGGGAACGCCGTATTCCGCCCTGTCGCGTCGACCACGCTGTCGGCGCGGATCTCCTGTCGCACGCCGCTAATCTCGGCGATAACACCCATGATCGTGTCGTTCTCGACAATCGCCCCGCGCAGGCCCGCGCCGGTCAGGAAGGTGACGCCGGGCAGCGTCGCCGCATAACGCCGCATCACAAGTTCCAGCGTCGTGCGGCGGCTGAACAGGAACGACAAATCCTCATCACCCGCGACAGGGCGATACCACCCGCGCATCACTTCCGGCAGTCCGTCCTCGAAGGTGAACTCGCGCGCGCCCGCGGCAAGCAGGGCAGTCCAGAGACCCGGATGCCGGTCGCGGATCAGCTTGATGAGGCGGCCGAGAAAGACATGGCTGTGACGCAGCTGCGTCACGCCCTTGCGTTCCCAGCTTTCGAACGCCTCGTCAGGGCCGAGATCGGGCGGCGGTGGATCGCGGTCGATCACGGTGACGATGCGGTCCTCGCGCGACAGCGCCATTGCGGCGCTGAGGCCAGCAATTCCTGCGCCGCAGATGAGAATGCGCTCGCTCATGCCGCGCTCCGCAAGCCGGCTATGAGGATCAAAACCCACCCGGCGAGAAACGCGACGCCGCCAATCGGCGTGACCGCGCCCAACCATTTCTGGCCTGAGATAGCCAGCACATAGAGCGAACCGGAGAAGATCACGATGCCGGAGGCAAAGGCGTAGCCCGCCCATAGCGCCAAGCGCGCCGATGCCTCCTCGCGCGTCAGCAGCGCGGCGCCGAACAGCGCCACGGCATGAATCAGGTGATAGAGCGTCCCGGTCTGGTAGACCGCCGTGGCCTCCGGCGTCAGGTGGTCGCGCAGCGCATGGGCGCCGAAAGCGCCCATGGCGACGGCCGTAAAGCCTGCAAGGCCGGTGAGGATCAGCAGCATAAGGTTGCGGCCTCGCAATTGTTGACGGCGGCGTTCTGTGCGCCTAGCGGTCGGCCCAAGAACATGACGGCGTCCTGGAAATGCCGGTTGGGGAGAGACTACGCGATGAAGCTCTATGACGAGAAGATGCCCGCGCCTAATCCGCGCCGGGTTCGGATTTTCCTCGCCGAGAAGGGGATCACGGTCCCGCTCGAACGCGTTGCCCTCGCGTCAGGCGCGCACAAATCGCCGGAGTTCAGGCAGAAGAACTCGCTCGGCCAGATCCCTGTGCTGGAGCTGGATGACGGCTCCACGATCAGCGAGACGGTTTCCATCTGCCGCTATTTCGAAGCGCTGCAGCCGCAGCCGCCGCTGTTTGGCAACACGCCGAAGGAGATCGGCGTGATCGATATGTGGATCCGCCGCATCGAGCTGCATATCTCGGCCCATCTCAGCCAGGTCTGGATCAACTCCCACCCCTATACCGAAGCCTATGCGGCCAAGATGGGGATCACACGATACCCCGATTTCGGCGAGGAAAGCCGCAAGCGCCTGATCGACCGTCTGGGCTGGCTGGATGGCGAGATCGCCGGACGCGACCATATCGCCGGCGACGCCTTCTCCATGGCCGACATCACGGCGCTCAGCATCATCGACTTCGCCATCTTTATCGGCGTGCCCATTCCGGAGGGGGCAGGGAACCTCAGGGCCTGGCATGCCCGCGTTTCTGCAAGGCCATCGGCGGCGGCCTGATTGCCTCGCGCCGCGGTCAGGGCCACACTGCCCGCACAAGAAACTCAAGATACCTGGAAACGCTGACATGACCGGGCCTGCAAAACCGCGCGCGCCGCGACGGACACAATCGCCATGAGCATCGCCGATCCCGCGCTGGCGGAGCGCATCTCCGCCTATCTCAAGGCACGCCAGAACCGCGACGTTCGTGTCACCGGGCTGGAGCGCATTCACGGCGGCGCCTCGCGCGAGACCTGGCGCGTGCGGATGGAAGAGGGCGGGGCCTCCAAAGGCTTCATCCTGCGCCGCGATCCGCCCTCGTCGCTGATCGACACCGAGCGCACGGTGGAGTTCAGCGCCTATCGCGCCTTTTACGGCTCGGCCGTGCCGGTGCCTGAAGCGCTGGCGCTGGAGCAGGACGAGTCCTGGCTCGACCGTCCATTCTTCCTGATGCAGGAAATCGAGAACGCGGCCGCCGCGTCCGTGCTGCAGGGCGAGCCCTATGGCGCGCATGCCGCCACCATCGGCGCGCAGTTCTTCGGCGCGCTGGGCAGCATCGCGGCGGCCGATCCCGCCGCGCTCGGGCTTGAATGGGATGCGCCCGCCGCCGACGCCTGCTGGTCCACCGAACTCGCCAAGTGGGAGAAGGTGATCGACGAGGACGAACGCGAGCCGCAGCCCATCGCGCGCGCCGCGATCCGCTGGCTCCGCCGCAACCCGCCGCCGCCGGCCCAGAAGATTTCCGTCGTCCACGGCGACTATCGCACCGGCAATTTCCTGTTCCGCGAGAGCGAGATCGCGGCCGTGCTCGATTGGGAGATGGCCCATCTCGGCGACCCGCTGGAAGATCTCGGCTGGGCGCTCGATCCGCTGTGGGCGCATCACAATCCGGAACGCCCGGGCGGCATGTGGTCGCGCGCCGAGGCCATCGCGCGTTGGGAAGAAACGAGCGGCCTGAAGGCAGACCCGATGGCCATGCGCTGGTGGGACATGTTCGCGAGCCTCAAGGGCCTCGCCATCTGGATCAGCGCCGCCGCCGAGGTTCAGGACGGCAGCAATACCGATCCCGTGAACGCCTTTTCCGGCTGGTACTGCCACGCCTACCACAACCAGGTCATCGCGAGCCGTCTGCAGGAGTACGCGAAATGATCCCCGAGACAGACACGCTTTTGAATGTCAGCGCCGGCAAGCTTCTGCTGGAATTGGCGCCGCTGATGCCGCCCGGCTACGGCCAGGGCAGCACGTCGACCGTCGCGATGGTGCTGGTGCTGGCGGCGCAGGAATACGCCAAAGGCGCCGACACCCGCATATGGGAGAACGCGCGCATGGCCGAGCTTCTGGCCGCGCACGGTGCGCCCGCCGATGTCACGGCGGCCTCCAACACCATCCCCGATCTGAACGCGGCCAATAACGAGCTGAAGAAGCGGCTCATCGCGTTGCAGGAGAAGGTGGAAGGCGAAACCTCATCTGAGGCGCGGAAGGCCGAACAGGCCATTCTCGCCTTCCTGAAGGAATCGTCCGACCGCCGCCGTCTCTACCTCCCGGCGCTCTAAGGGGCAGATGGCCAGAGCCGCACGGCTGCGCTTCGCGATCGCGCAGGCCGCGCCCAGCGCGGTCGGCGGCTTCTATTTGCCGTTCTTCCCGGTGTGGCTGGCGGCGCAGGGCCTGACGGCGGGCGAGATCAGCCTCGCCATGGCCTGCGCCATGCTGATGCGCGTCGTGGTCGGCCCCACGGCCGGCATCGTCGCCGACGCATTGGGCGACCGCCGTGCCGTCGCCATCGTCTGCGCGGCGGCGGCCGCGCTCGGTTTCGGCCTGATGGCCTTGCTCGGTCCGCATTACGGCATGGCGGCCATCGTCCCGCTGATGCTGTTCGCCGTGCCGCTGAACAGCGCCACCGGCCCCATCGTCGAAGCCGTCACGGCGCGCGGCGCGCTCGACTACCGCTTCGATTATGCGCGCGTGCGGATGTGGGGATCGATCTCGTTCATCGCGGCCAATGCAGCGGCAGGGTGGGCGGTCGGCATCGCCGGAGCCAATGCCGTCGCATGGATCGTGTCCGGCCTGCTTATCGCCTGTGCGCTCGCCTATGTGCCGATGCCGCGCCTGCTCTCGGATCATCGCGCCGTGAAGCGCACCTGGCGGCGCGCGCTGGCCCGCACCGCGTCGGAAGCGCGGGTGCTGCTGCGCCAGCCGGTGTTTCTCATTTTCCTCGCCACCGTCACGGCGGCGCAGACCGCGCACGCCGTGATGTACGCCTTCGGCACGCTGATCTTCCGATCCTTCGGCTATTCCGACCCGTTCATCGGAATCCTGTGGGGCAGCGGCGTGGTGGCCGAGGTCATCCTCTTCGCCTACGCCACGCGCCTCGTGCGCCAGGTCGACGCCCCGCTGCTCATCGCGCTCGGCGTCAGCCTGGGCGCGATCCGCTGGACCTTCATGTCGTTCGATGTCGGCCCTGTCGCGCTGCTGGCGTTGCAGGTGCTCCACGCCGGATCGTTCGCGCTTGTCCATCTCGGCACGATGCGGTTCCTGAATGTCGCCGTACCGGTGCGCCTCGCCGCGACCGGGCAGTCGCTCTTTGCCGTCACCGCCTATGGGCTTGGCATGGGCCTCGTCACCTATGTCTCGGGCCAGCTTTATGAGAGCGTCGGGCCGCGCGCCTATCTGCTGATGGCCGCGCTGTCGCTCGTGTCGCTGGTTCTGACCCTCTTTCTCGGCCGCAGCTGGTCTGGCCGCAGTCTTTTCGCCTTTCGTAACCGCCAAGGAGCCACACCATGAAACGCCTGCAGGTCGAAGGAGGCTTCGGCCTCGACCATCTGGAACTCGTCGATGTGCCGGACCCGAAGCCGGGCCATGGCGAGATCCGCATCAAGATGACGGCCGCCTCGCTCAACTATCGCGACCTTGCGACCATCCAGTATGGCGGCCACCGCCTGCCGCTGGTGCCGCTGTCGGATGGCTGCGGCGTGGTCGAAGCCATCGGCCCCGGCGTGACCCGCGTGAAAGTAGGCGACCGGGTGATCACGCAGTTCTTCCAGGGCTGGCAGGCAGGTGAGCCGACGGCCGAGGGTCTCGCAACCGCTCTCGGCGGATCGCTGGATGGCTGCCTCACCGAGAAGATGGTGCTGAGCCAGGAGGGCGTGACGCTCGCGCCGACCAGCCTCAGCGACAACGAAGCCTCATGCCTGCCTTGCGCCGGCCTCACGGCCTGGCGCGGTCTGCAGGACGGCGGCCTGAAGGCCGGCGATACGGTCGTGGTTCAGGGCACGGGCGGAGTTTCCATCTTCGCGCTGCAGTTCGCCAAGGCTGCCGGCGCAACGGTGATCGCCACCTCCTCGTCGGACGAAAAGCTTCAGCGCGCTAAGGCGCTCGGGGCCGACCACCTCGTGAACTACAAGACGACGCCAGACTGGGCCAAGGAAGTGCGCAAGATCACTGGCGGCAAAGGCGCCGACAACGTCATCGAGGTCGGCGGTGCTGGTACGTTCGTCCAGTCGCTGAACGCGATCCGCGTTGGCGGCCATGTCGCCGTCATCGGAATCCTCGCCGGTGTGTCGCAGGACGTGCCGGTGCCGCTGATCTTCTCCAAGAACGCGCGCGTCGGCGGCATTTCGGTGGGCAGCCGCGAGATGACAGAACAGATGTGCCGCGCAGTCGAAGCGAACGGCATCAAGCCTGTCGTCGACAAGGTGATCCCGTTCACCGAGGCCCGTGCTGCGCTGGAACTGATGAAGTCCCAGGGTCACTTCGGGAAGATCGTCCTCAGCTTCTAGCTGAAGCGCCGGTAGCGATAGGGCGGGGGCGGAGCATCCGCCTCCGCCGCCGCCATCGCAGCCACGCGGCCGTGCTGCGCGGACAGCGCGCAGATCGGATCGGCCGCTGCCGGGTCCCCTGCCAGCGCCAGCGCCTGGCATCGGCAACCGCCCCAGTCGATCTCGGCATTGGGGCAGCCCCGGCACGGCTCTTTCATCCACGCCATGCCGCGATAGGCGTTGAACGCGGCGCTGTTGTTCCAGATGGCGGCGAGCGAAGCCGTCTTCACGTTCTCGAACGCCATGCCCGGAATGGAGCGCGCCGCATGGCACGGCATCGCCGAACCGTCCGGCGTCACCACGATCACCTCGCGGCCCCATCCGCCCATGCAGGGCTTGGGCGCATCGGCGTAGTAGTCCGGCAGCACGAAATCGATGACCAGCCGCCCGCGCAGGGTTTCGCGTGCGGCGTCCACGATCGCGATCGTCTCATCCAGCTGCGCCCGCGTCGGCAGCAGCGCCGCGCGGTTGGTGAGCGCCCAGCCGTAAAACTGGACATGCGCGATTTCGATGCGCCCGGCCTCCATCGCCAGCGCCATGTCGATGAAGGCCTGCACATGCTGCACGTTCGCGCGATGCACCGGTGCGTTCAGCGTCAGCGGCAGGCCCAGCGCACGCGTCCAGCGCGCGACGTCCATCTTGCGCCCGAAGCCGCGATAGCCGCCGATCCGGTCGGAGCCTTCCGCGTCGGTGTCCTGCACAGAAAGCTGCACATGATCGAGACCGGCTGCGGTGAGCGCGCCAAGCCGCGCCTCGGTCAGCCCGATGCCCGACGTGATGAGATTGATGTAGAGGTCCGCCGCCCTTGCTGCCGCGACGATCTCTTCCAGATCCCGCCGCGAGGCCGGCTCACCGCCCGAAAGATGAAGCTGCAGCACACCGAGATCGGCCGCCTCGTGAAACACCCGCGCCCAGCTCGCTGCATCCAGCTCATCCGCCGTACGCGTCAGCTCCAGCGGGTTCGAGCAATACGGGCACGACAGCGGGCAGCGATGCGTCAGCTCCGCCAGCAGCCCGACGGGCGCCACCACCGTCATGGGCTGACATAGCCCTTCAGCGCCAGATCGCCGATCAGCGCGGCTGCATCGGCGGCAATCTCATCGGCGTCGGCCTCGTACTCCGCCGCCAGCGCCGCAGCGATGGCGGGCAGGGGCGTCACGCCATCCACGCGCGCGAGAATGGCATGCGCCGTCTCGTCCAGCGCCACCACGCGCTCCGGCGCCAGCAGCACCTGCCGGTCACGCACCCGGTCGTAGTGCAGCCGCACGCCGGGGCGGAGGCGCGGGACGCTCATGGCGTGGGCACGAACGCGCCCGGCGGAATGACGCCCGGCGCGACATAGGCGGCCGTCAGCGCATCCAGCATCGACCACAGCACGCCGCATTTGAATTCCAGCGCGCCGATGACCTGGCGCTGCTTCTCCGGCGTATCGGCATGGCGCTGGCAATAATCGAGCGCGAAGGCCGAGTCCTGCGGCGCCTCGGTCAGGCGCGGCGTGAAATAGGCGAGGGCTTCCTTGTCGACGAAATCATAGTTCGCGAGCATGCCTTCCACGCGCTCCGCGATGATCTTGGGCGCGAACAACTCGGTCAGCGACGAGGCCACGGCCTCCAGCAGCGTTCGCTCACTGACGAAGCGGACATAGGCTTCCACGGCGAAAAGCGTGCCGGGCAGGGCGGCGCGCATCGAGGTGACCTCGGCCTCTTCCAGCCCCAGCGCCGCCGTCATGCGCAGCCAGCGCGCAATGCCGCCCTCGCGCGTCTCGTCGCCATCGTGATCGGCAAGGCGCGACCGCCAAGCCCGGCGCAGGTCGCGATCCGGGCAGCGCGCAATCAGCGCCGCGTCCTTGATCGGGATATGCGCCTGATAGACGTAGCGGTTCAGAGCCCAGGCCTGCACTTGTCCGCGCGACAGCTTGCCGTCATGCAGCAGGCGGTGAAACGCGTGCTTGTCGTGATAGCGCACCGCCCCGACGGCCCTCAGCGCGGCCTCCAGTTCGGCGGGCGACATCAAGGCGCTCACAGCGCGATCTCCATTCCGTCCTCGGCGATCTCCCACCCGGCCTCGGCCAGCGTGGCGCGGGCAGCGCTGTCACGCCGCGCGGCCGGATTGGTGTTGTTGATATGGATGAAGAATTTACGCTTCGCCGCAATGGCCTGAAAGGCCTCGACGATACCGCCCTCGCCGGTCATCGGCAGATGCCCCATCCGCCGCCCGGTCTTCGCACCTTCCCCGGCTCGGATCATTTCATCGTCGGCGAACAGCGTGCCGTCGATCAGTAAGGCGTCCGCGCCATAGGCGGCACGGGAAAGCTCCGGCGTCACCTCTTTCACTCCCGGCGCGAACAGCACCCGCTTGCCGCCGCTCTCCAGCACGAAGGCAAAACTGTCCCCCGGCTCCGCATCGGTGGGGTTTGCGCGCGTCCGTTCCAGATAAAGCGGCGCCTTGCCCGGCACATCCAGCGGCGTGACGTGAAGGCCGTGCAGCGGCTCAAACACCCGACCGGGCGACACCGCGCGCCGCATCACATAGTCCGCCGACAACGCCTCAAAGATCGGATTCATGTTGAGCGCCGCCAGCGTCGGCGCACTGGCCCACAGATCGAACGCCTGCCGCTCGCGCAGCGTGAGTAGCCCCGCCACCTGATCGATCTCCGCACCGGTCAGCAACACGGCGCGAATAGGCGACGAGCGCGGCCCCCTTGGCGGGTGCAGCTGCGGATTGTCGATGATCTGTTGCCGAAGGTCGGGCGCGGCGTTGAGGATTGCCCAGTCGTCGCCGTTCACACTGACGGCGAGGGAACATTGGCTCCGAAATGGAACGAGCGGGTCGCGCCCGAAGGCGGCCCGCCCGTTCTCATTGAGCGCATTCCATTGCGGGAGGCCTCCGCCGGCTCCGGATCCCAGAACCAGGAGCCGCATGAAGGATGCCTGACTGTCTCCGCTGTCCTACTTTTTCAGCGTGCAGGAGACGTAGCAGTTGATCTCCATGGCGGCATGAGTCTCGACCGCTTTGGGCTTCGCCCACGATTTCTTCTGCTGCATGGGAGTCCTCTCCTCTGAATATCTATGAGCAAAAGCTTACGCCCGATCTGCCCGTTGGCAAGGCCTTATTGGTAACGAATTTGAGCGAGAATGTTCCCGGGGAACGACGGGAAACCGCTATGGCGACGGCTGAAGAACTAAGACGGCTGCGGACACGGATCGGTAACCTCCTGATGGGCCGGTCGGTTCAGCGCATCAATTTTCGCATCGGCGGCGTCAACATCACGCCGGGCGGTTTCACCGTCATCGGCATGTCGCTGCTCACGGCAGATATCCCCTCCGGGCCGGGTCGCCGTGCCATGTCCGTCGAGGTCAGTTCGCATCTGCCGTCACATGCCGCAGCCGCCTACGAGGCGCGCACGAATGCCATCCGCGTGCCGCGCGCCAATTACGGCATGACGGTCGAAGAGGCCGTGACGCTGGTCCATGAAAGCGTCCACGCGATCTGCGACTTTAACAATCTCGGCCTCAACGCCATGCGTGAGGAAGCGGCAGCCTACATCGCGGATGCGATGTACTCGGCCTATCTCTTCATCCCCGCGGGCGGCGGCACGCGGATCGAAACCGTCGCACGCACGATCGCGGACGACCTCATCGCCCAAGCAGAGCGCACGCCCGGCCTCCGCCCGGAGGTGACGCAGGCTCAGCTCACGGAGCTCTGCAATCGCGTCCACGCGCATCGCGGCTATCACGCCATTCCGCGCCGCAGCGCCTATCTGCACAACGGCGGAACGCTCTAACCCCAGAGCGCGGGCGAGGGCGGATACATCAGGCTGCCGTCAAAGCGGATACCGCCGTCGCGGTCCGCCTTCAGCAACAACGGCCCGTCGAGATCGACATAGTCCGCCTTCGCCGCCAGCAGCGCCGCCGGCGCCATGGCGAGCGACGTCGCGACCATACAGCCGACCATGATCTTCAGGCCCGCTGCTTCGGCCGCCTTCAGACAGGCCAGCGCCTCGGTAAAGCCGCCCGCCTTGTCGAGCTTGATGTTCACCGCGCCATAGCGGCCCTTCAGCGCAGCGATGTCGGCGGCGGTATGAAAGCTCTCATCGGCGCAGGTCAGCAGCGGCGGCGTCCACCCGTCGAGGCCTGCGTCCTCGCCTGCCTTCAGCGGCTGCTCGACCAGCTCCACGCCGAACGACGCGAGTTCGTCCACGATCGCCGCGAACTGACTGAGGCTCCAGCCCTCATTGGCGTCGGCGATCAGCCGGGCCTTCGGCGCACCCCGCCGCACCGCCGCGATACAGCCGGCCGGATCATCCGGCCCCAACTTCACCTTCAGCAAGGGACGCTCCGCCGCCTCGGCCGCTGCCGCCTGCATCGCTGCGGGCGTGCCCAGGCTGATCGTATAGGCCGTGGTCGCCGCGCGCGGTTCGGGCAGTCCCGCCAGCCGCCAGGCCGGAACGCCTTCACGCTTCGCGCGCAGATCCCACAACGCACAGTCCAGCGCATTGCGCGCCGCGCCCGCAGGCAGATCACCAACGCCAGCCGCTGCGCGCAGCTCGGCCTCGACGCTCTCCACCGTCTCGCCATAGCGCGCGTAGGGCACGCATTCGCCGCGCCCGGTGAACCCACCTTCCTCGACCTCGACGACGACAACATCCGCCGCCGTCTTCACGCCGCGCGAAATGGCGAAGGGTTTTTCCAGCGGCCAGCTTTCACGCCGGATGGTCATCCTGGGCGCCATCAGTTCTCCGGCGCGCGCGGCAGGTTCAGCACGGGGCCTTTGCGCGGCGCGAAGGCGGCGGCGCGTTTCTCGGCCTCGGTGATTTCGCTCGTGGTCATCGAGGTCGTGAGCTGGAAGCGCAGCTTCTGCGAGCTTTCCACGCCCTGCGCCGCCGCGAGGATCGCCCATTTCAACGCTTCGACATCGTCCTGCGGCACGCCTTCGCCCGACAGGCGCCGGTGCGCCATCCGGTCCTGCGCGCGCGGATGGCCGCGCTCGGCGGCTTCGGCAAACCAGAACAGCGATAACCCGCTATCGGCCTTCATGCCGGTGCCGTCGCGATAGATCTTGCCGAGATTGTATTGGGCTTTCGCAAAGCCCTTGATGCTGGCGCTGAGGAACAGCTCAGCCGCGCGGCGCGGGTCTTTCTCGACGCCCACGCCCTCCGCGTATAGCTTGCCGAGCGTGTATTCCGAATTGGGATAGCCGGCATCGGCGCCGATCTTCAGATAGCGCAGAACGGCCGTCGTATCCGGCGGTTCGCCGTCGTTGCTGCCGTCATGCGGTTCCCCGGCTAGCATCGCCAGCGCCAGATTATGCGCCGCGCGCACGTGAAGCTGCCGCGCAGCGGCGCTCCACCAGTCCATGGCGACGCCCATGTCGCGATCGACGCCAAGGCCGTTCGCGTACATGACGCCCATATTGAACTGCGCCGCCGCATCGCCGGCATTGGCCAGCGGCAGCCACATCGCGATGGCCTCTTCATAGCGCCCGTTGAGGAACGCCTCATAGGCCTTGCCCGGGGTGCCAGCTTCCTCGATGGCCGGATCGTCCGGCGCATCGTCGGCGCTCTGAGCGGCAGCCGGCATGGCGAGCGTCAGCGCCAGCGCAAAGGTGCGAAGCAGTTTCATGGCTGTACGGAATCGTAGAGATGCGGCCGATTCGTGTCGATCACTTCGCGTCGGCGATCCACTCGCCTTCCCAGCCCTCGGCAGGGGGATTTTCGCGCCAATGCGCGATCCGCTTCAGGTGCAGCGCATAGAGATCGCGCCCCAGCGGGCTCCAGGCCGCCAGATCGCGCGCCTCCGCCTCGGCCCCGTCCCAGTCGCGCCAAAGCATCGCGGCGAACAGGCGCGCATGGGCCGCCTTGGCGCGCTTGAAAAGCTCCGTCTCGGTCAGCGAGGCGTCGCCGGCCAGCACGAACAAATCCGCCGGATGCGCCTTGCCCTTCACGGTGATGCGGTCGACGCGCAGCCAGGCGAAATCGGGCGCGGCGGCGGCGGTGTCCTCGGCGACGACCGTATCGACGCCATAATTGCCGGAATACGATTGCACGCGCGCCGACAGGTTCACGGCATCGCCCAGCACCGAATAGTCGAAGCGCAGATCGGACCCCATGTTCCCGACCACCACCGGCCCGGTATTGATGCCGATGCCCACGCGGATGCGCGGCGCGTCGGCGCGCTCGGCCTGCAATTCCGCATTCAGCGCGTCCATGTCGCGCACCATGTCGAGCGCACAGGCGGCGGCGTTCGCGGCATGATCGGGATCGTCCAGTGGCGCATTCCAGAACGCCATCACGCAGTCGCCGATATATTTGTCGATCGTGCCTTTGTTCGCGATCACCGCCCGGCTCAGCGGCGTCAGGATGCGATTGATGAGGGCTGTCAGCCCTTCAGGGTCGGTCTTGTAGCGTTCGGCGATGGCGGTGAAGCCGCGCAGGTCGCAGAACATGATCGTCATGGTCCGCGCCTCGCCACCGAGCTTTAGCTGCCCCGGCCGGTCGGCGATGTCGGCGACAACATCTTCCGAAAGATATTGCGAGAAGGCGCGGCGGATATGACTGCGCTCGCCTTCCGTCTCGCTGAACCGCACCAGCGCGCCGACTACGAAAGCCGCGAACCCGGCCAGCGACGGCCCGACCGGGTCCAGCAGCCAGTTCTGATAGGCGAACGCCCACCACGAAACGCCGACCGCACCGATGGCCGCCACCGCCGCCAGCACGCCGATCCAGTAGGCGCTGGCCCTGAGCGCCAGGAAGGCGATCACCATGCCCAGCACCAGCACGAACACGAACTCCGCGCCGCGCGCGAAATCGGGCCGCTTCAGCGCCGCGCCCAGCAGCGCCGTCTCTGTCGCCTGCACCTGGATTTCGACGCCCACCGCCGCCGGCTCTAGCGGGGTCGTGCGAAGGTCTTTCAACCCTGCCGCGCTCGTCCCGATCCATACGATTGCGCCGTTGACGCGAGATAGATCGGCCGTGCCGTCGATCACCTCGGCGGCGCTCAACTTCCGGCGCGGTTCATGGCGCGTGAAATGGAGATATTGCGATCCGTTGGCGGTGGACTCGACGATGAACTTGCCCGCCTTTACCGCAACAATGCCTGTCGACGCGCCGAACGCCGCCTCCCCGGACGCGCCGCTCGTCTTTACCGCCAGATTGGTCGGGGTCGCCGCCAGCCGCAGCGCCTCCACCATGGCGGAGGGGTAGATCGTGCCATTCAGCGACACGAGCATCGGCACCTGCCGGATGATGCCGTCGCCGTCGGGCACGACGTTCAGCGACCCGTTGCCCTTGGCCGCATCTTCCAGCACCGCGATGGGCGCCGACCCGCCGCCATAGCCCGGCACGAACCCGGCGGGTTTCAGATTGCCGGCGACCGCGAAGCCCTGTTTCAGCGCCGGCTGCCGCGCGACGCTTTCCTCGCCCAGCACGAATCCTGTGACGGTCGTCGCGGCACGCATCGACTCGGCCAGAGTCTGGTCGTTGGAGGGCAGGGCGGCGAGGGCGATGCGGGCCGAATCGTACGGCTCGCCCTCCGGCCAGGTCCGCGTCACCTCGGCGGGCGAGGCGCGGTCGGCTTCGGCGAACACGATATCGAAGACGATGACCTTGGCCCCGGCTGCGTTCAGCCGGTCGATCAGATGCGCCAATTGCGTGCGCGGCCAGGGCCATTGCCCCAGCTTCGCCAGGCTGGAATCGTCGATATCGACATAGAGAACGCCCGGAAAACCGGCGCTCGCGGGGTCGACATAGATGCGCGGCGAAAGGCGCTGATAGCCGTCAAAGATCCGGTCGCGGGCCAGCGACAGAATTTTGGCCGGGTCGAAGGCAACCAGCGCGCCGACCGCCAGCACGACGGCATAGGGCAGGATGCGGAGCGGAAAGGAGAAACGCCGGAACACGCGTTGCAGTTCAACCGCTTAACCGTTCCCGTCAAGCGCGCGGCTGCGGTCTTGACGCTGTGCCGCACTCCCTGTCACCTCGCCCCACGATGAACAGCCGCGCGCCTTCAGAGACCGACCGGGCCAGCCCCGGGGCCGCCCGGCTCGACGGGACGACGCTCCAGCTCAGTGGCGACTGGAACATCACGCACGCCCTCGCGCTCGACAAGCAGTTGAACGCGCTCGATTTTTCCGGCGGCAGCCTGACCATCGACCTGTCCGGGGTCGAGCGTTTCGACACCACCGGCGCCTGGCTGCTCGACCGTACCCGCATCGCGGCGGAGGAAGCCGGCGCCAAGGTCACGATTCAGGGCGGCTCCGAGGGCCAGATGTCGCTGCTCGGCGCTGTGCAGAAAGCGGAACCCAAGCCCGACAAGCGGCGCGGCCAGCAGAACAGCCCCCTCATCGTGATGCTCGATCGTGCCGGGCGCGCCATGATGCATTTCAAGGACGGCGCCCGCGATGCCATCGGCTTCATGGGCCTCGTCATCTACACCTTCTTCCGCACGGTCCTGAAGCCGGCGCGCCTGCGCTTCACTTCGCTCGTCCATCACATGGAAGAAACCGGCCTCAACGCCGTGCCCATCGTCATGCTGATGTCGTTCCTGATCGGCGCGGTCCTCGCCTATCAGGGCTCCGAACAGCTTCAGCGCTTCGGCGCGGCGATCTTCACCGTCGAT
>VFQQ010001794.1_pt1 | contig 27710 bp, 52 predicted proteins | sample 3512341 | NCBI WGS metagenome assembly VFQQ01 (sample SAMN10412373, study PRJNA504923) | tailings metagenome | isolation source: Relicate 2 Philex TSF1 revegetated site | place: Philippines: Tuba, Benguet | collected 2017-08-29
GCCTCATCCCTGCCCCTGCCCCACCCTCCCCTGCAGCCCTGGAGGTGGTGCAGCGTGCGGTGCGAGCCGACCCCACCCGCCACCAGCGGCTGCGCACCACAGACGGTGGGTGCTGCTGGAGCACAGCAACTTTGGTTGGCATGCCCGACTGCTCAGGATGCATGTGCTGCAGCCTGGGCGACTCTTGTCACAGCTGTTTTGATTGAATCACCTGCAGGTTTTTCCGCATAGACCTGCATAGCCAGCAGCCCCGCCCTTCCACCCCGCTGCCTGCTGCCTTGCTGCAGCTGAGAAGGAGTACCGTGTGACCCGTGGCGAGCTCAAGGGGCTGCCCTATGCAACCGAGTACTCCTACTCGTTCTGGGCCTCGAGCATCAAGATGTGAGGGGTGGGCGGTGGGCGGTTGCGTTTTGGCAGCCAAGAAATTCGCACCCAAGCTTTGACATGTCCAGCAGACTTCATCTGAGCGGCAAGCGGCCAGCAGGCTTGTTGTTGTACCTGCCGCTGCACCGCAGATTCACATGCATGCCAATTGGTTGACCAATCGCATACAGCTGCGCACTTGCGAGCGCAGTTCTCTTGCCAGCAGGCCACTGGGCACAGAGGGACGCTCTGCCGCTACCCTTGCCGATTGCGTTGCCTCCTGATCCCTCCATCCTTCCCGCTCCCCAAAGGTTCTCCAAGCTGGATGTGCTGGCCATCGCGCACCGCAAGTGGGGCACCATGGCGGTACTGGAGGAGGAGCAAGCGGCAGCAGCGGCCAAGAGCAGCCGCGCCAAGCAGTCGCGAGAGGCGCAGCGCGCACGCCGCGAGTGAGGCGCAGGGTGGGGCTGCTGGTTGGGGATGGGCAGCAGGAAAGGAGACCAGGCTGCCAAGAGGCAAGGCTGTTTTGCATTGAAACAGCCATTGCAGGCTGTTGGCTGTTGTGGCTGCTGTACTGACAGGTGGTCTGGTAGTGTTTTGCGTCCTTGCCTCCTGCACTGCGCGCTGCCTTTCTGTCTTCCCCACACCTTCTCTTCCCACCCCGCTTGCCTTGTGCAGCCAGCAGCTGAGCAAGGCGCTGCAGAAGGCGGGCCTGCCGATGATCATGAGTCGCTCCCACAGCCGCCCATTGCGCCGCCGCCTCAAAGCCTTTGTCAAGGTGCGCTGGTGGGGCCTACCACATCGCAATGCAAGCCATGCTGTTGCCGTGTGCGCGGCTGTTCCTGCTTCACCAATCCCTCTGCTCTCGGCCGTGCCAGCTGTTTTGTTTGCGGCGAGTTCGTTGCGTCTCACTAATTGTGCTTGCCTCTCCCTGTGCCGCGTGCAGAAGGGCCAGGGCACTGTGCAAGATCTGGTGCATTCGGTCAAGCAGGAGCAGGAGGCGGAGGCGGGGCAGCAAAAGCGGCAGCAGGAGCTGTATGCCAGGCAAGCGAGCGGCAGGGCTGGGCGGGGCTGCACGCGTGTGCTTGTGATTGGGCCCGGTTGGCAAGTGGCAGCACCAGCAATGCCACTCAATGCGCACGATGCAGCTGGCGCATGCAGGTGCAAGGGGTGCTGCCCTTGCGTGGCTGCCAAAGGCAGTGCTCACCCACCCTCTGCGCCCGCCGCCTTGCTCCTGCTGCCTTTGCAGTCTGCACGAGGAGGGCCTGGACAGCGAGCGGTGGGGTGCAGCAGCGCAGCGCTACATCAACGGGCCGGCCGGCCGCCAGACGCTGGACCAGGCGGTGGCGGCCATCAAGGCAGCCAAGCAGGAGGTGACGGACCGGGATGCGCGGCGCACCCGCATCACCGAGCTGTTCACGCAGCAGGGCCTGCAGGACTACCTGCCGCAGCAGAATGGCTGGGACCCTGGCTGGCCCAGTGAGCACTCTGCTGCGCTGCTGGCTTTGGGGGCTTGCTGGGCCTATGCTGGGCACCTGGGTTATACAGGGCACCTGGGCTGGCAGGTGCTAGTTGAGTAGGATGCGAGCAAAGCAGCAGCAGGCCGTTGCCGCAAGCTTCACGTGCAACCAGTTTGAACAGCTTATGTGCTTCACATGCTGTCCATCGCTCTGTGCTGGCCCCTGCAGGCTACTATGCTTACAGCCGTGTGGAGGGTCTCACTGACTACATGGAGAAGGGCAAGGGCAGCGAGGAGGCCGGTGAGCTGTGATCATGTGGTTTGCACGCTTGCATTGGCAGCTTCACGTGCTGTCTTGCAACGGCAGGCCAGGCAGGCGGTTAGGATGTGTCCAGCCTGGGCAGCATCGGATGCAAGCTGTCTCGCCACTGCTGCTGCCGCCTCCTGACCAGACCGCCGGCCCTGCCATCCCGTGCAGTGCTCGCGTCCGCGCAGGCGCTGCGGGCAGTTGAGCAGGGGCGGGAGGCGCGCCACGCCCGCATCACAGAGCAGCTGTTGGCAGAGGGCCTGCTGCCGTACATGTTCACCTGTCACTCGTACATCAGCGAAGGGATGGGCAGCGAGGAGGCGGTTGCAGCAGCCCGGGCCCTGGGAGCGGAGGCGGCGGCGCGGGCGGCGCGGCAGGCTCGCATTGATGAGCTGCTGGCCGCGGAAGGCCTGCAGCGCTTTGCGTTTTTGTGTGCGGCGTACATCAGGCGCGGCGAGGGCAGCGAGGAGGAGGCTTTGGGTGCTGCCAGGGAGGCGGGCCAGGCGGAAGCAGCGGCGGCGGCGCGCCGCGAAGCTGTGGCAGCGGCTCTGCAGGCGGAAGGTATTGCCTTGGATGACGACGTGGAGCTGGCAGTGGCGGTGTACCGCTACATTGACCTGGCTGCCGGCACGCTGGAAGCAGGTGGGTGGCATGCATGACACCTTTGTGGATTTTTGGTTGAGGGCAGGCTGCAGCCAGAACAGTTGCAAGCAGCGTGCGGTGGATGGCAGCGTCACAGGTGGCATGCATGTATGAAGCAGGTGGCAAACGAGCGCTGTGCAGCATCAGCAGTGGCCCAGCGTGACAGGGAGCCAATTTCACATGCCAAAGCCGCTGTCGCTGCTCCCCCATCTTGTTATGCGCAGCTCTGGAGGGAGCACGGGCGGCGCACCAAGCGGCACAGCAGCGGGCGGAGCGGCGCGAGCAGCTGGAGGCGCTGATGGAGGCAGCGGGGCTGCCGCTGATTGATTGGGAGTGGCGCCTGCCCGGCCTGACAGCCTACCTGGTTCGCGGGGGCGGCAACAAGACGCCCGAGGATTTTGTTGCGCAGGCGCGGGCCATGAGCCAGCCGGCGCCTGCTGGGGTGCAGGCATACGCTGTGTAGATGGGGTATTTGCATGTTTCTAGAGGACGCATTTGTTGTGCAGTGCATGCTTGCCTGTAACCGCGGCATGGAGTACAGGAGGCACAGGGTGTGAGCGCAGCAGCTGAAGTTGATGTGGCGGGTGGGCTGCGATAGCTGCAGGCGGCGGCTTCTGCACTTGCACTTCGCCCGCCAACTTGTGCGCAATGCCAACATGCCAACACGACCCGCCTGCACCGCAATGCCTGCCTTTCTGGCATGCGCTGATGGTCGGCCAGTCGAGCGGCCGGCGCCGTTGCTCATGGAGCCGTCGTGCTGCGGCGGCGGTACCGCGGCGCCTTGATATGCGGCTGAGATTTTGCTGCGCTGTTAACCGTTTCATACGAACTTAAGCTGTGATGCGCCTCCAGAAATGAAAGGCATCATATTCCCGCTGCTAGTGGCGGTGGGGCTCGCGCTTGCCGCTGAAGGGAGCGGCTCCGTTCTCGGCTCCACGGAAGCTTACAGCGGCCAGGACTCGGAAGGGCAGCCGGCAGTGTATGCCGTCAGCGTTTTGCTGGACGGCGCGCTGCTGGCCTCGCTAGCGGCCGTCCCCGGCTATGCCGAGTGCGCCACAGCATGCCGCCTGAGCCGAGAGTGCAAAGCGTTCATGTACTGCGGCGCGCAGGTGCGAGATACGAGGGGTGGCAGCTCCCGCCGCACGGCGCCGGCGCCGGCGCCGCCTCAAGGTAAGCTTGCATGTGATGCGACGTCCGCCCGGCCCTCCCATCTTTGCAGGCTGCCTGCGTGCTGCCGGGCAACGGCGCCATGGACTCACAGGAGTGCCAGCTGCTGACAGGCGCCAACCGCACAGCAGCGCCCACCATCGCGGCCCACGGCACAGCAGAGGGAGTCGACCCGCTCCTAGTGTCGGGTGAGTGCGCATTCGCCGAATTTGGGTCAGAGGGCTGACGCCGTTTCGGGAGACAGCTTTGCGCCAAATGGCTGCTTTGACCCGTCACGCACCTGGCTGGGCATGCATGGGGCACCCTGGCAGTGCTGTGAGCGCATGCAGCTTGACGCCCCGCGATTGTGCTGCTGCCCCGCTCCGCCGCAGGCTTCGCGGTGCGCAGCCAGCCGCCAGCCACCAGCAGCAGCGGCTTATCCGGCGGCGCCATCGCAGGCATTACTGTGGGCTGCACGGTCGCAGTGTGTGCTACTGCCGCAGCCGCCGGCTGGCTGCTTGTGCGGCGGCGGCACGCAGCGCGACCCGCGGTACTGGATGCCGCTGCCGCTGCTGAAGCCGCCGAGAAGGCCCCAGGCGCCAGTACTCCAGCCGGCCACATGCCGTGCCCTGGGGAGACCGCACGCTCGCGGGAGGGCGACTTGCACGGCGGCACGCTCGGCTGCCCGCCGACCCTGCTGGGGGCCGCCGCCCCAATCGAGGCCGCTCTGCACCTCGACGACGCAGGCAGCGGCAGTGGCAGCGCCAGCGCAAACGCCAGTGGCAGCATGGGGAGTAGCCCAGTGCTGATGGCGGCAGTGATTGCGCGGCCCAGATTTACTACAAGCCCCTTTGCCGCGGCGAGGGCGCGCAAGAGCCCAGGCGGCAGCGCCACCAGCAGCCCAAGCAACAGCAGCTGCGCTGGCGGCGGCGGCGCGCCGGGCGGCGCGCTGCACCATCCCAAGAGAGGCATGCAGCCCGGCAGCAGCGCTGCCATGCTGTCCAGTGAGGAGGGTTCAGGCCCGAGAGAAGAGCCAGCGTTGCAGCAGGAGCTGTCGAGAGTGATGGGGGACATGATTGCGCAGCGGGAGTGTCGGGAGGCAGCAGCCAGCACGCTCAGCGCCGGCCAGCTGTCGGCCGAACCATCTGGCTCTAGCGGCCAGTCACCGCCCGCACAGCCCCTTGAGGTTGTGCTGCCCTCGGCCCTGCAGGCAAGTTGCTGTGTCGAGGTGGGTGGGGGCCGCAGGGTGCCGTGGCGCCGCCTGTCCCTCGGGCAGTAGGGGCGGCCTATTGTGCCTGGTCTGTGCGCAAACAGAACTCCCCATTTGGGGCCCCTTCTTGGTGGTGCAGGATTGGCTCATTCCTCCAGAGGAAGTGGAGTACTTGAGGCGGCCGAAAGGCGACCGATTTGTGCTCGGAGAGGGCGCCAGGTGAGCCCCGGTGGTGTAGGTTGAACCCACTGTGAATATGGCATCTTTCGCAAATGCCTGCCGTTGGATAGGGCTGGCGGGCGCTGTGCTCATGCTAAGCTATGCAATATTGGTTGCATGCTCAACAGAAGCCCTGCCTGCCCATCTGCCCTTTCTACAGCGGCCGGGTCATTCGTGCCGAGCTGCGGGGGGAGCTGGTGGCTGCCAAGGAGATTGAGGTGGGGCGGACGCTGGAGCTGCAACAGATGTTCATCTGGGAGGCGCAGCAGGTGTGAGCGACTAATAGCTGGGATGGTTTTGGGTGGCACTGCTGGTGATGGGGAGTGCAGGCTGTCCTGCGCTCCTGGCATGTGCCCTTCGTGCGCCTCCCTGAACTCTGTCACAGCCCCCTGCCCGCAGCTGTGCAACCTGCGGCACGCAAACATCGTGACCTTCTACGGCTGCTGCATCATCAAGGGGTGGGGCGTTCTCCTGACCGAGCTCTGTGAAGGCGAGGGGGGCTTGAAAAAGCGAGAGACGGGGCGGGAGGGCAGGGCGGGACTTGAGGTTGCTGCCGCCGCAGTGTCTTTTCGTCTCCAAGCGCCTTGGTGCTGCCATCCGCCACTGCGAGTGCTGCCGCTATGTTGTCATGCGATATCTTTTCAAATGCTGCATGCAGGTCGGGACCTGGGATCCGCGCTGCAGCTGGAGAACCCGCCTGGGCAGCGGGTCTTTGGCTGGCACAAGCACGGCTGCCGGGTGGCATACGAGGTGGGCAGATGCGTCGCTTTGCTGCGCTTGCCCAGGGGCCCATGGCATGCAACTCGCTTGTTTGCAGGCGCCACCAGTCTATTGGTTTGCAAACGACCAGTCAGCAGCGCAAGCAGGGTGCACAGCAGTCGCTGCCCTGCATGCTATGCCATGTGCCGGCCAGCACAGCATGAACAGCCCGCTCGTTCCGGCCTGTTCCAGGTGGCCAAGGCGGTGAACTATCTGCATTTTCACAACGTGGCGCACATGGACAGTGAGCTGGGCAGATTGCTATGCCCCTGTACAGCTGCCTGCCGTCGCAGATGGTGCTGACTTGCAGCTGGTACCAGCTGGTACCAGGTACCAGCACCGGTGCTGCTGCTGCTGCTGCTGCTGCTGCCCAGCTGCACCTCTCATCTCCCATGCCCGTTTGCTGCCTCCTGTACTGCAGTCAAGTCCAGCAACGTGCTGCTGACGAGCCGTGGCGTTGCCAAGCTGGCCGATGTGGGGCTGGCGCGCATGCAGGCAAGCGCTCTGCCCAGCCTTGTGTGTGTAGGGATTCCTAAGCCACCCTGTTGCCAATCGGCACCCTAACAAAAGCGGAGCAGGGTTAAAAAGGCAGCTCTTTACGCCAGGACCAGCCCAGATAGGTTGATGCCTCCTTGCCTCCTCGCCCATGCCACAGACACGCACTGCGCTTGACAGCCTGCCCCAGCTGATCGGCACTTTTGCTTGGTGAGCAGGGTAGGGCGCTCAGATACATGAGTGGGAGGGCTTGTGTGGGATGGGTAACATTTGACGCTGTGGTGCGATGCCCGGCTGAAATCCAGACCGCTACCTCCCGTGCCATACCATTCTGTACATGCGATCAATCTACTGCTGCTGTGTTGCAACACTGCTCCTGCCCTTCCCGGCCCACCAGGGTCGCGCCCGAGGTGCTCCTGGGCGGCCAGTGCACGCTGCAAGTTGATCTCTACAGTTTTGGTACGTACTTGCAGCGGGCAGACTCGACGTGCACGGCAGTTGCCTTGCCGGTGGCGCCTGCTTTCCTTGTGCCGAGCAATGCCCGTGCATGGTACCACCAGAGCTCCTCAACGCTGTACCCCATGCACTTTTGCAGGCGTGCTGCTGTGGGAGATCATTACCGGGCTGCGCCCCGTGCGCGGGAACATGCGGGCCGTGCACGTGCCGGCTGAGTGCCCGCAGGAAGCAGCTGACATGATTGCTGCCTGCTGTGCTCTGGACCCGGTACAGCGGCCCAGCGCACGGCACCTGATGAAGACGCTGCATGCCATGCTTGTGAGGCAGAGGGAGGGCCACGTCTGCGACTTTGGCTGCTAAGGTGCAGCTATGCAGTGGGCGTTGCCCAACTAGCGGCAGTGCGATGGGAGGGGGTTATGGCTAGATGCAGGCCCGTTCGTCACCCCACGTGCCGCCCTCTCGCTCGTATCTGCCGCTCTAGCAATGAACCATCCTGTGACTGAGTTTGTTGTGCGCTAACAGTGGGAGTGACTGGCTGCTTCTGGCCACCAAAAATGTACTTTTATCACCTGCCGGGTCTGCATTGTGCTACTTTATTAGCCTTTCTCCGAGCTGCCTTGCACCCTTCACCTGTCTAACCACACCTTGATCACCTGCTGGGCTCAACATCACATTCATTTTGCGCGTCTGCGCTGCCGTGTGCCCCCTGCTCTGTTTAGCACACACCTTGACTACCGTTTGATACTTTCCTGAACACCTGTTTGTGCTGGTCGGCGCCCTGCCGCCGACTTGGCATGGTTGCAATCAACCGTTGGTTGCCATGGCGCCTGCGGCTGCCTCAGCGTGCCCATCAGAGCGGCAGCGACGGTGAGCAGGCATGGCACTGTGGCATGCTGTCATGGTCGGAGACCAACGCAGATTTGGGGATAGGGGGTGGGAGCTGTTGTCCGGCACAAGCTGTGCTGTGCGAACCATGAGGCGGCCTGGCCGGCAGAAGCAAGAGGCTGCGCATGCGTGCCTGCGGCAGCGCGCGGAGGCAGTGGCCATCACTCCGAGGGCAAAAACTCAGTAGTTGCGCAGCAAGTGGCAAACGCTCATGCTATCGTGATTCAAACAGCCCATTACTCAAGTTGGACACGTTTTCCCAGCTGGAATGGACCCAGCTTGACATGCATTGAGCGGCCAACGATGACACGGCTGGCGACCGTATCCCTGCAGCGGCGGTCCCGCGCCAGCCTGAAGACGGCAGTTTGGCAGCGCCGCTCGGATATGTGTGCAGCACTTCACATTTCGGTCCAGATGAAACGCTCTGACACATGAGGCGCCTCCTTTTCCACCTGCTAGCGGCGGCGGCGGTGGGGACCGCCCTCGCCGCTGAAGGCCGCGGCTCGGTTCTCGGCTCCACGGAAGCATTCATCGGTCAGGACTCGGAGGGGCAGCCGGCAGTGTACGCCGTGGGCTTGGTGCTGGACGGGGAGCCGCTGGCGTCGCTGGCGGCCGTCCCCGCGTATGCCGACTGCGCCACGGCATGCAGAGCCGACGCAGAGTGCACGGTGTTCCTGCACTGCGGCGCGCAGGTGCGACATGGTGACCCCTCCCACCGCTGCCGCCGCCGCCGCCTTGCGACGCGCCGCACCTTCAGCCGTGCTCCGCCATCCTTGCAGGCTGGCTGTTCGCTGCCAGACAATAGCACCCTAGACTCACAGGAGTGCGAGCTTCTGCGGGATGCCAACTGTACGCTGGCACCCACGGTCGCGGCACGCGGCACATCGGGCGGTGTCAACCCGCTGCTGGTGTCGGGTGCGTGACTGTGGCCGACAGGATTGCGTTTGTACACAGTGCAAAATGCGTTGGGGTCACTGATTCGCCCATGATCTGTGTGTTGCTGAGTGCCTGGCACCCTGCAAGCCAGCACCCAACCACTGTGCGATCCGTGCGCAGCAGCAGAACACATGCTGCAGCTGAGACGCCCGCTCCTGCAATGCTGCCCCGCTGCAGGCTTCCCCGTGCGCAGCAAGCTGCCGCCCCCCATGCCAGACCTGATCGCCACACAGGCGCAAGGCATGAGCGGCGGCGACTTCAGCTGCCCGGACAGCGTGCTAGAGGGCGCCTGCGCTTTCCGGGATGTGCTGGCAGCAAACTTCCGCTGCTCTAGCCTCCTGACCGGCACGTGCTCAAGCGTGGTGCTGTATGCCAACGGGACAAGCGGATGTGAGGATCGTCCGCTAGCGGTGCTCAAGGTGCGCACTGGTGCGGGGAGCTGGAAGCAATGCAGCCTCCCTGCTGCCGCTCGCCAGCCTGTTCTGTTCTGCCGGTGCACACCTGTCTGAGCACTGCACTCAGTTTTGCACGCTGCTCCTGACACTTTTTTCCCCTGCCTTGTCGGCAGAGCACCAAGCCGCTGCCAGATAACACGTATTGGGCTCCCACTGTGTCCATCCTGCAAAAGAAGAACGAGGTACGTGGCTGGGGGGTGTAAGCCTCAGCACAGGGCACCTCAGCTGCATGCCCCTGTACTGGGGGTGAGCTTGCCTCTGCTCCGCACTTCTTCTGCCGACCTGTGCGGCATAGTTCTTGTGGCCGCCTGTGCAGCATGCAGCCGCGCCTGCCGCGCATCCCTTACTCTTGGCTGGCGTCCTGCCCTGCAGGCGGGCACTTTCATAATGTATGACGAAGCAACGCTGATCCCTCCAGACAACGAAACCCAACTGAACGAGCTGGCACTTGCACCAGCTGCCAGCGGCCTTGGAAATGTGTCGGCCTCACCCGCCAACACAACTGGCACACCGGTTCCGCCACGCTCCCACCATTCTGCGCTGAAGGCGCCAACATGTGGATGGGCTGCCTCGTTGTCAACCTGCCAGCTGTGATGGGTGAGCGCTGCACCTGGCTGATCAGGGTGGTGAATGCATCAAGCGGGCAGGGCAAGGTGCCTGCATGTTTTCGGCATGCAGCGGCGTGCACACCCTCCCCTGATCACGCCACTGCCCTCTGTGCTGTGCAGGGGGCGTGGTTAATCGGACCATTGATGGCGTGGCCAGCGCAGAGGCGTGCTGCCGAGCGTGCCGCGAAGCAGGGCGCACAGCCTGGTGAGACGGTGTGGCACTGGGGTAGCGGCAAGGCGCTTCCAGCTTGCTTAGGCACACCGCATGCAGGCACACATGCTGCAATGCTTTGAGGCCAGTGTTTCCGTCCTGACTCCTCTCGTCGCTGCAGCAACGTGTTCAACTGGTGCCCGGAGAACGAGACCTGCAGTTTTCAGGACTCAAGCTCGGTTGCGACCCTGCAGCAGCAACAATGTGCGGGGACGGATCATGCGCTGGTGCCTGCGTGCCCAGCTGTCTGCATGCCGAACTGCTCTCTTACCTGCATCTCTGCCGACCCAGCATTTGCCTGCCTGCCTGCATGCATGCCCAGCTGCCGCCACCACCTGCTCAGTCATCAAACTGCCGCCCTTTCATTGGCTGCCACCTTGCCATGCAGGCGAGCTGCGGTACCAAGAGCTTGTGGACCCCAAGAATGGTATCCCGCCATACCTACTGGTCAAGGGTACTGCCGCCGGCAGCTTCCGCGCGGGTGCACCTGTGTCGGCGTGGGGCCCGCCGCTGCCGGGCTACGACCGAAAAACTGCTGGCGGGCTCTACGGCCAGCCTGGTACGCCTTGCGCAGACCGCTTCAAGTGAGTGCAGCTGCCCAGCAGCGACATGTTTCCTTGCATTGTTTGTGGTTTGTGTTGGGTGGCTGCAGCTTCGTGCAGCAAGGGTGCTGCACAGCCGGCTGCACGGCTGTCGACAACGGGTAGGATGCCCCTGTGAAGCCCCTGCGTGACTGCCAACCGCGTGTCATAATGCCACTAGGCAGTCGATGAGCTCACTGGTTTTCCACATATCTCACCTGCACCCTGCCCGCAGGCCGGACTATCAGGAGTGCATCCTGTCGGCGCCGCTGCCGCAGCTGGCAGATCGCTGCAGCGGCGACCCGTCATGCGCTGCCGTCATCTCCAAGCCGTGCGGCTCCCTGAGCAGCAGCGCCGTCAATGTGGGCGTGCTGCGGCAGCAGCAGGGCGCCAACGCCAGCCTGATGGTGCACAACCCGACGAGCCTTGTATATTTCAAGCAGCAGCCGGCTAGCAACACCACCAGCACCAGCGGCGGCAGTAGCCTGTCCAGCGGTGCGATCGCGGGCATTGCCGTGGGCTGCACGGTAGCAGCGGTTGCGGCCGCGGCTGCCGGCTGGCTGCTTGTGCGGCGGCGGCGCACGGCACAGGCGGCGGCGGTGGAGCCTGCAGTCAGCACTGACAAAGCCATGGAGAGCGGCTGCGGGACCAGCACTGGCTGGCCGGAGGGCGGCAGCTATGGCGGAGTTGGCGGAGTGCTGGGCATTGCATCGGGGGGCACCAGCGCATCGCCGCCATTCCAAAGCGCGCTGCCAGCCACAATGTTCCTTGACAGCGGCAGCAATGGCAGCGCCGGCAGCGGCCCAGTGCTAAAAGAGGCAGTGATCCGGCGGGCCACCGCCGCAAGCCCCTTTGCCGCAGCACGGCTGCGGCTGAGCCCACCCGCCAGCAGCGGCAACGGCGTGCCGGCGCCGGTGCAGCCGGTTTACGGGGCTGGCTACCCTGCCGTCGGCACGCACTCGAGCAGCGATGCCGCCTTGCTGTCCAGTGGGGAAGCTTCGGAGCCTCATGTGGAGCCGGAGCTGCAGGTGCGGTGCACTGTGTGTGTCCGTGCCGCTCCACCCTGCATTGAGCCGCTGCGGGACCAGCTGGAGGGGTATGTGCCACCCCACTTTGATCGCATGTGTGGGACTAGGACAGGGGCATTCTGCACCCTGCCCTGCGGCATCCATGGATTGGAAGTAAATGCCGCAGGGCGCCACGACACCACTTGCAATGGCTCTGCCCATCAACTGCTGCAGGTGGAGATGTCCAGGGTGATGGGAGAGCTGATTCAGAACCGCCAGCTGGAGGAAGAGGCCGCCTTCGCAACCCTCAGCTCCGGCCAGCTGTCGGCTGCACCTTCATCCACCTCCAGCAAGGCCTCGCTGCGCTGCTCATCCCTGAAGCGCGATAAACTGCCGGACAGCCTGCAGGCGAGTGGGTGGAGCAGCTGTGGGTGCCGCATGGAGGCTTGACAACCTGGCCAAGCAACACGAATGGGCGCATGGCGCTGTGCTTGCCCTGTGCACCCCTCCGCCCCTCCACCAGTCTCTTGCCTAACTGCTCCACACATGCTGCTCAGCAGGAGTGGGTCATTCCGCCAGAGGAGATTCATTACCTCAAGCGGCCCAACGGCGAGCTGTTTGTGCTGGGAGAGGGCGCCAGGTGAGCCTGCTGTGGTCTGGAGGCGCCAAAGCATGGCAAGCTGGAGTAGGGAGTACACAGCTTTTACGGCCTGTGGCATGGCAACGGCTGAGCAGTAGTGCGCCCCTGCTGTGCTGTGCTGCGCACTGGCCGCGCTCTGCTGTTCCAATGTGCAAGCCCAACAGAAGGCCCCGGTGCCCCGGCTGCCCATCTGCCCTCCCCGCAGCGGCCGCGTCATTCGAGCTGAGCTGCGGGGCGAGGTGGTGGCTGCCAAGGAGATGGATGTGGGGCGGGCAGCGGACCTGCAGCAGACGTTCATTCGGGAGGCGCAGCAGGTGCGGGCGGCTGGGAGTGGCGAGCAGCCCCAACTGTGGGCAGCCGCAATTCGCCCACTGCAAGCCAGCCATCTGCACGGCGTGCCCTGCCTCACCCCCACTGACCCCACCGGTGACAACCCCTGCCCAGCTGTGCAACCTGCGCCACGCAAACATCGTCACCTTCTACGGCTGCTGCATCATCAAGGGGCGCGGCGTTCTGCTGACCGAGCTTTGTGAAGGCGAGGGGGGCTTGAACACAAAAAAAACAATGGAGTGTGTGCGGCGGTTTAAGTTGAAGTATGGCCGCAGTGTCTCTTCGTCTCCACGGACCTGGGTGGGTGCTGCCGCTCCTCCACTGCGAGTGCTGCCGCTCTGTTATCATGCCATGCAATGCCCTCTCCACTGCTGTGTGCAGGGCGGGATCTGGCATCGGTGCTGCAGCTGGAGAACCCACCAGGGCAGCGCGTGTTTGGGTGGTACAAGCACGGCTGCCGGGTGGCATTCGAGGTGGGTGGTGCTGATCATGCAGCATGCGTGGCAGTGCTGGTCATGCGGCATGGACCCTCCAGCTCTGCCAGCTGTATCAGCCAAAGGCTGTATGTTGTATGCGCCCAAGAGATATCTGCAGTGCAGGCAGCAAGGGGCACGCTGCACATGCTCGGCTGCACACCGGCCTGCATGCCTGTGTCAAGCATCAGTTGGTTGCTGTCTCCCGACCCTTGCAGGTGGCAAAGGCGCTAAACTATCTTCATAGTCGCAACGTGGCGCATATGGACAGTGAGTCTGGCAGGTTGCTAAGCTAAGCAGAAGCACAGTCAAGCGATGCCTCACTTGGTGCCGCTCGGCTGCTGCTGCAGGCGTCGCTTGCCCAGCCCCGTCCCACCTGTCCACTCACCTTGCACCGCTGCTCTCCTGGCTGCAGTCAAGTCCAACAATGTGCTGCTGAACAGCCAGGGCGTGGCCAAGCTTGCCGATGTGGGGCTGGCGCGCATGCAGGCGAGCGGGGGTCCGAGTGTGTCACCTGTGGCTAGAGAGCCTCAGCCGGGCATGTGTGTGTGCCCAAGGAGAGCAGGGTCCATAGCCTGAACCAAACCCGGGTTGCCTGATGGCGCTGCTTGCTGCCCATCCCTCCTGCTCTGCAGACACACACAGTCATGTCTGATCTGCCACAGATGGTCGGCACCTTTGCCTGGTGAGCAGGACAGGCCAGCAGGAGCCCTGCATTAGTCGCCGCGTCACGGCTGCCTGCACCCCAGGGCGACCTCTTTTCCCGCCCGCTACGCTGCATGAACGTCCATCCGCCCGCAAACACCTCAATGCAGGGTGGCACCCGAGGTTTTGCTCGGCGGCCAGGGCTGCACTCTCGCAGTGGATATGTACAGCTTCGGTGAGCACTTGCATGGCCTGTCAATCCGCAGCAGGCCAGGCCTGCTGCACGCATTGAGCGGTGCCCCTTCCCTGCTCCGCCTGCACTCCTGCAGGCGTGCTGCTGTGGGAAATCATCACCGGGCTGCGCCCCGTGCGCGGGCACATGCGCGCCATCCAGGTGCCGGCCGAGTGCCCCCAAGAGGCCGCAGATCTAATGGCCGCCTGCTGCGCCCTGGACCCTTCAGCGCGGCCGAGCGCACGAGAGCTCATGCATCGGCTGCGGGACTTGCTGGTGGCGCAGAGTGAGGGCCGCCGCAGCAACTTTGACGGCTGAGGGGCGCCGTTGCTGCTAGCTGTTCTTTAACCCTGGTCCTTTCTTCCTCTTCCTTCCACTCTTCCTCTGACTGAGTGACCCCCTTACAACAAATGCTCTGTTTTGCTCACAACGTATCGTCTCACCTCACACACTGCACGTGCTCTCATTTTCACTTTGCCCAACATCCCTCAGTACCAACATGCACCGTGCGTTTTCCGAAATGCTACCTGTCTGTCCACCCTCCCCGCCATGTCTGTTTTTCCTTGCTGCTTTCCTCGCAGCACATCTGCCAATGAAAGCATGCCGGAAGTGCAAAGACAAACAACTCGTGATTTGAGTGGATCAGCCCACCTCATAGGGCGGCGGATTTGCTGACCGGTGCAATAGGGTGCAACCGAGTGCTCAGCCAGTAGTAGGCATGGAAGGCTGTTGGAGGCGAAGGGACACCCCAGGGCCGTGCCTGGGCCGCAGGCGTGTGGGGAAGCGGTTGCATTTCCTATCAAACCGTGATGATGTGTGCTTTCGGTTTGGCGTCTTCGGCAGGTTTGGCGGAGCAGCAAGCGCTCACTCATCGCATGCTGGTTATCCCCGCTGGTGTGGCCGCTGCGCAACGCCGCTGCCGCCAGCGCCAAACTGTGTGCTGTGCAGTCCCCACTGCAACAGGGGCAGCGCTGATGTTGTTACGCACCTAATGTGACTGAATGGAAGCTTCATTCCAGCCACATGTGTACAGCTGCCGGGGAACTGAGGGGCGCATCAAGCGGCAGCATCATGCGATGACCGGCGTCCCGGCGACATCGCCGCCACGGCCTGCATCCCAAGTCCCGGTCCGCCAACCCGCAAACCGCTGGTGATCATCCCTCTCCCGACACCTCAAACACACATCAACGTCTCGCGCAAGCCACATGGCGAGCCCTGTGGCGATTTGCGTGATACTGGCCGCGTTGCTCGCCGGCCCGGCGGCTGCGGAGCTCGATGCATCCGTCCTGAGCGGCGCCAACACCCTGTGTCTCGGCCCGGATCTCGCTGCGTCCCTGAGCCAGAACGCTGCGGACGCTGCCGCCTGCGAGGCGCTGTGCGGCAAGACGCCGCCCTGCGAATTTTGGAGCTGGTGCCCATCGACTGCGACAGGGTGCGCCGGGCGGCATGGGTCTTTGGGGTTGCCGCGCAGCGGCGGCTTGAACTTGGCCTGCCTCGCTCCCGCCGCTGCGCGCAGGTGCGATATGCGCACATTCGGCAGCGCCCTGCCGGGCGGCACCTGCCTCCTGTCCCATGACGCAAAGAAGAGCGCCGGCGCCCGCATGGTCACCATCGTCAGCGGATCGGCGGTCAATTGGACTTGCGGCTACCTTGCGCCCGGCGGCTCGAGCGGCCCCCCTCAGAATCCAACTGGCGGCACGGGCAGCGGCGCCACCACAGGTGCAGTATTCGTGAAGCAAGGGCGGGGCGGCGAGAGAGAGGGAGGCCAGGCATGCTTCTGCTGGGCAGGGGTGCCTGCTTGGTCGTGCCTCCGATCACCCGGCGGTGTCGCTGCACCCGCACCTTCTGTGCCACCCAAGCAATGACCTTTCATCCCCTCCTCTCCACCCCCCACAGACCTTGTGACGTACCTCCCAATTGAGTTCAGCGACTGCGCAGCCACGTGTCAGAAGGCCGGACTGACGGCGCTGGACTTGAACACCGCTGGGGCAGCCGCCTGCCGCGTGAAGGTCGAGGGCGACAACTCCACGGCCGACGTGTTCTTCGGTGCGCAGGAGCATGCACAGTGGGGTGGGGTGCCGACGCCAACCTGCAGCCAGCGGCACCGATACTGTACAGCACCACCCGAGCACACCATGCCGTGGTGCCCCCCGCAGGCACCAAGGTTTCCACCAGCCCCAACTGCGACTACAATGCCGGCCCTGGCGAGGGCGGCCAATACTCGGACAAGTTTGAGTGCGTGTGCATCAAAGACGCGGCGCGTGTGCAATGGAAAGGCGCGTGCACCGACCCCGCCAAGCCCGCCGCCAACCTGCCCAACCTGTGCCGCATCAGCGCATCTAAGGACGACACAAGCAACTGGGCTGCGGGCTACATCTTTTCGGATACTTGCCTGATCCCGGAGCGCTCCTGGGGCGGCCTGGGAGCTTCCACTCCGCCCATCACCCAAGTCACGGGCGGCGGCGATGGCGAGGGCATGGATGATGCCAACATGGGCAGACAGGCCCACAAGCTGCAGGTGCTGTGCATTGTTTGAGTGCACTCCACTCCCGCCACGATTTGCCACCCCGTGGTGCTGAAATAGTGCACACGCCACCCATCCCTCACCTGCATTTGCTTGCACAGCCTTCCTTCCTTTCTTGACTTCTATCACACAATGTGCACTTGTGCGCAACCAGCTTGCCGCTGCACACCCATCCGACCGCCCCTGCTGTGCTCTGGTGCCGATAGCATGTTTGCATATCTTCGCCGGAAAAAAAACTGAGGGTCAAAACACAAGACAATTCGTTCTATTGGCGCGGGGCGAGCGGGCACGTATCGCAGCACCCGCCTGCCATCCGCTGCACAGGAGTGTGTGAAAGCTTGGCTGCCTGGCCAGACTGAGAACACCGCACTCGTGAGCTGCCGGCTTGGTTGGTCCGTGTCGCTTGGGGTCACGGTGCCCCTCAATGTTGGCCAGCTCAGCTGCAGCGGTCGCATGCTGCGCCAGCTCAGCATTGCATGTGTCGCCAGCTCAGCCTCACGCGGCGAGCGCCTTCTCCCGCTCGCTCTCCGCCTTCTTCTCCAGAGCCTTGCGCAGCTCGCGGCCCAGGGCGGCGGCCAGCGGCGGCGGCACTGCAAATTTGGCAGGGTGACAAGGGCATTGGTGAGAGTATGGTGGAGAGAAGGAGCAGCGTGGCCGGGGTGGCGGTGCAGGCAGGCAGCCGCACTCACCAAACAGGTATAGCCCTGTCCCGAACAAGTCGATCCCCGTCCCATCAATCGCCCTTGATCCTACACACCCTGAGCCAAGGCCCCCGCCACCAGCGCCCACCTGCGTTGCCCACTTGGCGGTGCTTGTTGTGCACGTTGCCCACAAAGCGGTGCTTGTCGGGGAAGCCCTGCAGCGCAGAGGGTGCAGCGAGGCACAAAGCGGTGGGCGGAGGCGAGTGCATGATGACAGTGGCAGTTGCAAGCAGGGTGCGCAGCTGTGGGGCTGCAGCACGTCTGCAGCGCGCGCAGCGCTGTTCAGGCAGCGCCATACTCTCAAACCCCGCCATCCACACAAGCGCGCACCTGGGCGCGGGCGCACTCGCGCACCGACACGATGCGGTCCTGCTCGGGGTGGAACACCTGGCCCACCTGCAACACATAAAACAAAACAGCGGACATTCAGATAAGCAACCATTTCAGCTGGGAGGGTTGTGGGCTGGATGCGACGTTCCCTAGCATGTGTGTTGCGCTGCCTGGGCGGGCCGCAGCTGGGCGCATGCTGCATTCTGCCTCCAACCCCCCTTCAGCCACTGTGGGCAGCCCACTGACCTTGCCCATGGGCTGCGGGTCGGTGGTGGAGGTGGGGAAGTGGCCCTGCCAGTCCAGCCGGCCAAACAGGCCGCGCCAGCCGTTGTGCCGGTCGGCCGTGTTGGGCAGGCACCAGGGCACCAGGGGCTGGCCCTGCAGGGCAGGTGGGAGCAGGTGGAAGGGGTGAGGTGGGCACAAGAGCAGGGGGGAAGGGGGCGCGGGGCAGGGCGGGGTGTGCGTGGGTGGGGTGTGATGGGAGATGAGCCGGCAGGCAGCTAGGCAGTGTGATTTCCTGCCCAATGCCAGCCTTGTGAACCCTCCTTCGCACCTTGAACTTCTCGCGCGAGGGGTCGGCCTTCACGATCTCCTCCAGCACGCGCCAGTCGGCGCCAGGGCAGTTCTTGGGGATGCAGCTGGAGCAAGGGAGGGCGGGCAGGCGGGCATTCGTTTGTGGTGAACCAAGGCAGACCAGTTGCTTAACTTGGCGCTCACAGTTTGGGTTTCCAGCCTTGCTCAGGCGCCAAGGCAAGCTGCGCGCAAGTGTTGTGCTGCCTGCAGCTCACCGGCAGCGCTCCAGGTTCAGCTCGTTCATCTGCTTGGAGATGTGGTCGGTCAGCTGCGTGCAGTCGCCGCGCACGTAGCGCTGGAAGGACGACACCTGCACAGTCGCGGGGCGGGTGGCAATGCCATGCATTGTTTGCGGTGGTCCGGGCGAGGCGGTCCAGCATGCTCCATGCCGTCCTCCCGCTGTGCTGTCGGCACGCGCGTTGACCAACAAGCACAATGTGCTGTGCAGCAGCATGGCCTCCCAGTTTGCTTACCGGCCCGCTGACATACTCCATCTCCTCTACAGAGTGACCGTTCTCAATGGCCGGCAGGTCGCCGATGGCATCCCGCACAGTCACGGGGCGCAGCGGCGCGCCCACCTGCATACGAATGGCATGCGTGAATGGATTGTTGCAGTTGGAGTGCCCGGCAGCAAGGGGATGTGGTGTGTGCGGCTGCGGGCGGCTTCGATGCTGAACGCATGTGCTGTGCAGCAATTCTGCTGAAGTGGTGCCAAAGGCGGCCACCCCATCAGCAACCGCCCTGCCCCGAGCCGTCCCGCTCACCGTCTGCGGCACGGCGCAGTACTGCACGCCGCCGGGCAGGTTGATGGTGAGCTGCGGCGTGCGGAAGCAGTGCATCAGGCGCGGCCAGTCGGGGAGCAGCTCGCCGGGGGCGGCCTGCATGGGGGGTTGTAAGGGGTGGAGATTCAGAAGAGGGTGTGGTTTCCGGTTGGGGGTCGGGCATTCTGGCAAGGGATGCGCAGGGCGCACTCGGCAGCCGGACGAAGAGCACAGGAGCAATCGGCAGCAGGCTGCACGCATGGGCATTGCAACGCGTGCCTCACCGCCCACCAAGCAGCAGGAGCCTGAGCAGCCAGAATGCAACTGAACAATTGAGAAGGCTCACCGCCCAGATGAAGGTGCGCTTGCGCGACTGCGCCACGCCAAAGTTGCCGGCGTTGAGCACGCCAAAGCGGACCTGTGTGCGGGGGTGGGGAGGGCGGGGAGGTGAGGTGATGGTGGGAGGATGGTGGGGGACAAGATCTGATGGACCAAGGCTCAATGGCGCGCTCAATGTGCAGATCGACAATGGCGCGCTCAATGTGCAGATCGAACTGCGCCTTTCAGGCCAGGCACACCCCTTTGCCCACAAGCCGGTAGCTGCACCAGTTTGTCTACACAACGGCAGTCGCAATGGCCCACCCGGTAGCCCATGTCCAGCAGGGAGCAGCACCTGCGCGTCCCCAACTGCTGCACATCAGTCCCGGCACACCACAGTTTCTGCACCCGGTCCCAGCGGACATCCACCCACCTGGTATCCCATGTCCAGCAGGGAGCGCAGCGTGAGGCGGAAGGTGAACGACTTGTTGTGGCTCACAAAGTTGCGCACGTTCTCCAGCAGGAAGTAGCGCGGGCTGCAAAGGGAGATATATTGAGATGCAGGGCACGCCAGCGATACTGAGGGAGCAGAAAGGCACCAGTGGCTTGAAAGCTTCCACCGAGCTGCTGGCAAACAGCCCCCAGTTACTTTGGGAGTCTACCGACGCCCAGCCTCCCAATCGGTCGCCAGTTCCCAATCGTTACTAGTCAGTTCCCAATCATTACTAGTAGACCCACCGGTAGAAGTCGGCGTAGGACAGGAAGGCCATGACCATGGAGTTCTGCACCATCGACCAGTTGCCCTTGTTGAAGCGGTTCATGCCACTGTAGCCCTGGCAGGGAGGGCCGCCTGCGGGGGTGGGGTGGGAGGATCAGAGGCGCAGTGGGAGGGTGAGAGCCGAGCGGCAAGATCAGCCAAGCGAGCAGATGAGACACGGAGCAGGAGGGCACGTGCTCCAATACGAGGGCAGGTGGCACCTTTCAACAGCATGCTCTCGAATGCTCACCGCAGATGAAGTCCACCTCCCCTGGCAGCGGCACTTCAAGCATACAGCAGTTGGCGACGCTGCGGATGGTATTTACTTTCTCACTCACCGCAGATGAAGTCCACCTCTCCAGGCAGCGGCAGCGCCTCCATCTCCTCCGCCGGCATGCGGGCGGTGCCTTCCTTGGCGTCGTCTGCAGGGTTGGTGAGTGGGTGTCAGGACCAGCATGCAGGGTGGGAGCGGGCAGCAAGCAGCTGCCGTCCACGCGCAACACAACAAGCACAGTGCGCAGCTCATAACCCAAACTGCACCCACCGCAAGCGTCGCAGTCATCCTCCAGGCCCGCCTTGGTCATGGCGGCGTGCAGCAGCACGTTGCAGTTGTTGCAGAACACAGCGGCCTGTGGGGGAGGGAGGGGGAAAGGTGGGGAGGCTACGTGATTAGGTTGGGCAGGGCTGGTCCAGGGGCGCGGAAGCGGCCAGTCAAAGCGCAGCCTGAAAAAGCACAGCAAGCACAGCCGGCCCTCAGGCAACAGACAGCAAACATGCCCTGCCTCACCTCGGGGTTGTTGACCTTGAAGGCAGCAGAGGCGGGGCGCTCGTACTCAATGCCCCACTTGGTCACAGCGGCGCCTGCATGCGAACGACAGAGGAGGTTTTGTGATATCATGGCCTCCGACAGGCAGCCGAAGCGCGCATGCGCACAGCTGAAGGACCGCGCCACCTGGCCACTCACCCACCCCAAGCTCAACCTCACCCCAATCACTCACCAGCCTGGTGCATGCCCTCCGACAGGCCGCCGCAGCCCGCAAAAATGTCCATAGTCGCCAGCGCAATGCCGTCGTCGCCAGGGAAGGCAGAGGCGGCGGCAGCAGTGGCAGCGGACGCCTCGCCCACCTTGCCCTTGCCTGCGATTTGGGGAGCAGGTGTCAGGGGGCAGATGCGAGGCTGAGGTGTAGCTGTGAACTACGCTATCGGTATGCCACTGCGTAGCGCACACACATTGCCTCAGCGTGCAGTCATAGCGCCGGCCACCACCTTAAAGACTACAGACTGCTCTCCGCCCATTGCAGCGCACCCTTGCCATCGGCGGCGGCCTTGCCCTTGCCCTTGGCGCCCGCCTGCTGGGCGGGCACAATGTCCTGCAGGTCCTCGGGGATGGCCAGCTCGGGGGCGTCGCTGCAGAGGAGGAAAGAGGACAGCTGAAGGGGTAAGGCATCCGGCAGTTTCAGAGTGTGCCAGTGCAAACCCTTGTCTGCTGAGCTGACCGTGGCCAAGGGCGGGGCAGCCAACAGGAAGGGCACCCCGACATCATCAACCGGGCGCAGCAGCAGTAGCGCGCTTGCCTGAACTTCTTGGACTTGCGGTTGAAGGTGCCGGCGCACTCAAAGGTGTTGATGCCTGTGAGGGGTTGGCAGTGAGCAGAACCGCCATCAGATGATCGAGCAGGCGAGCTTAGGAAGCTTCGCTGCAGGGCTCGCTCAGTGCTTTGCCCCTTGACGAGTTCGGGCGACACAGCAGCAGCAGCAAGCGGCAGGCCACCGCAGTTAAATGTCACTCACTGGTGGGGTAGCCCTGGGGCACCACGCGGCAGCGGCCCACCACGTCGTCCACGCTCACGGACAGCTCCTCCTCTGCAGGGGGGCAAAAACAAAGAGGGACGATATAGGTCGGGAATCGGGCCAGGAAGGCAACGGGTTGAGATGAGTAGAGCACTTGCAGGTGCAGCGAGCGTGGGCACACGGCACGGCCCAGCACAAGCATCAGGGGCGTGGCTGTGCCGGCATCGCCCTGGTTGGGCTGCCGTTTGCAATGACCCTACTCACCAGAGGCGTACACCTCGTAGAAGGAGGACGCCTTGTAGGCCTGCGCATGTTGGAATGGGCAGGCAGTGAGTAGGAATCAGGAGCACTGCAGGCCGCCTCAGCGCTGCCCCCACTGTGACCATGAGCTAGCGAGTACTTATCAATTCAAGGCTCACCAGCGGCAGCTAGAAGACATTTTAAGGCCGCACCCGCTCCTGGGAGATGTCCTCGGCGCATTTCAAGACACCAGAAGCATGCATCCACCGCAGGAGCTGCTGTGAAACGATTGCAGTTATTGGCTGCCCACCTGCTCCTGGGAGATGTCCTCGGGGCGGTAGTAGCGGCGCACCGTCAGGGTGGACACCTGGCAAGCGAGACGAGTGTTGGAGGGGTCGGGGCAGGGCGGAGGAATGACGCGCGTGCAATGTGCGTGGTCAAGAGCAATGCATGCAGTCAACAGTTCCATTCCATACCTCCATGACAAGCGTGACCAGCATTTGAGCACGCACAAGCACCGTGCAGTCCCCCTCACCTTGCCGTCGCCGCCGCGGGTCTTGCCCTTGCCCTTCTTGCCGGTCTCGCCCTCGTCGTCGCTGTCCGGGCCCATGGAGCCCTGCAGAATTGCGAGAGCAGTCAGCAGTTGGCAGACGGGTTGCACTCACCTGGCAGCCAAGCAGGTGTTAACACCAACTGTTCCTCCAAGCTCTCCAGGCAATGCCGGCCACACTTCTCCCCCCTGGCCAATCCCGCGCAAAAATTACTCTCAATGCCCCACTCGCCTTGGCGCCCTTCTTGCCCTTCTTGGCCTCGGCGGCTCCCAGGCGCACCAGCTGGCAGATGCCCCAGGCGCGCAGGCCCTCGTACGAGCCCTGTGCAGGGATATGGGGATCAGAGGGGTCCAAATGGGAGCCCAATAACAGCGCGGAATGGTCAGGCTGCGCAGGTTCCTTTGATTGCGACATTGCAGCTACAAGCGACCATTGCAGTTATAAAGGCACCCACCTTGTGGAAGCGGGAGTTGGCCAGGTACTCGGGCAGCTGCACGTCGCGCTTGGCGTCCTCCAGCTGGTCAAAGACATTGGGACCCACAAACAGGAAGTCGCCCTCGCTGTGTGGAAGAAGGGCAAACAAAATAGACCGATGCTTAAACCGGTGTGTGAGGACGACTCCAGCTGGTCAAACACGTCGGGACCGACGAAGAGGAAGTCGCCCTCGCTGCAAAGCCACAGAGGATGGAGCCGACAAATTTAGAGCAGATAGGCCGTAACTACACTCTGGCTGGTTATAGACGTTTGATGCACACAAACAGGGGCGCGGTCAGGTTGCAACCCGCAGCCCTTGGCCGCCTGCATCTTACGACAGTCGGGACTCGACACCATTTCAGACCCCTCTGAACCCACCGGTACTCCACGCCGTCCTTCACAAAGCCCTTGCCGCCGGCCAGCAGCTTGACGCCCTTCTCTGGCTTGCCGTCGCCCTGCAGGTTCTAGATTGGGTTTGCGCAGTGGGACATCAGATATGTGCAGTGACGCCTGTGCTGGTTAGACCTGCGTTTGTGAGCAGTTGTTTGTGCAGCAGGCGGATGCCAATTGCCCGATCTCCACCCCACGCACCTCGGGCAGGCGGGTGCCCAGCTGCAGCTGCAGACCATCGAGGGAGCACAGATAGACACACCACCAATTCCACCCGCCCACAATTCCACACAAGCTGCCCAGTTTCTCCCCACCCCACACACCTCGGGCAGGCGGGTGCCCAGCTGCAGGTCGGCGGGCGGGTCGCGGAACATGCCCTCCTGCAAGTGCACAACAATGTTAGGTGCAGAGTCAGTGGGCTGGGGTGGGAATGAACAGGCACATAGCTTGGCAGGCCAGTCCGGTGAGGTCAGGAAGGATGAGCGGCAACGTCCAGCAAACGCACAATCTCCGCTGCAGCCACTCAGCCTATAGCCCAAGCCAGGCACTCTCTGAACCATCCCCGCCAGTTCGCCCGGGACACTCCCCCAATCCAACACGCAGTGTCCACTTGCCTGCGGCACGTACTGGCGGCGCCAGAACAGCTCCAGCGGGCGCCCCTCCTTGGCGGCCTCCTCGTTGCGCTGCAGAGGGGTGTAAATTGCTGGCGTTTTATAATGGCGTCACTCGGACAATGTGCAGGTGAATGGCAGCATCACCTTGCCATGATACGGTCGGCAGGTCCCAGGTGCCAACACTTGGCGGCAAACTGACAGCCCCCCAAGTCATTACACAGTACAGCCCCAGCCAGCCTTTCGAACCATGCAGTGGCATGTTGATGTGCCCACCTGGCGCAGTGCCAGGTCCTCGGCAAACTGCTGCTGGCACTTTGCAGATCATTCAACATGCAGTGTTGCAACAAGCTTGGAGTAGCCACATACCTGGCGCAGCGCCAGGTCCTCCGCAAACTGCTGCTGGCGCTTGGAGGCGTCCCAGGTGCGCTGCAGGCGGCGCACCGAGGCCTTGTCGGCGATGGAGGACAGCTCGCTGCGGGTTGGGGGGCAGTTTGGGCGGAAGTGTGGAGGCAGAACAGGTCGGAGATGGGAGTGGTTGTTTATGCATGCACCGACCCTGGCGCACAAACAACCGCACATTCAACCAGCCCCTCACCGCGTCTCCAGCTTGGTGGTGAGGAAGACCTCGGAGTCGGAGGCGGCGTCGCCCAGCACCGTCTCCTCGCCGCGCGCCAGCAGGCGCACCTGCACCTCCTTGGAGCCTGCAGAGAAAAAGGAATAAAAGGCAGGTTGGAGAGTGGGAGGAATGGACAGGATGGGGGCTGTGCACAGAGATGCGCCCTGCACCTCCTTGGAGCCTGTCAGATAGTAAGCGGGGAGGGCAGGGGAGGGAAGGCGTCAGGCAGGTAGGCACCCCAGGGAAATATTATGCAACTCCCAGCACAATCTGTCAACCATGCCCTGCGTGTGCGCACCGTCAGAGGTCTGCCACATGGCCTGCACCAGCGCCAGCGGTGCGCTCTCATCGTCCTCGTCAGCGGCCAGCAGCACGGCGTCGCCCAGCGCAATCTCCAGGTCACCCAGCTGCGAACATTTAGCAGGGTGTGCAGGAGGGTGGGTTGGAGAAGGATGCAGAGGAATGCTCACTAACGGAGCACGCCAAGACACCGCCAGGACGCTTACAAAGCTGAGCAAGCAAAGCAGAACCTGGCAGTATGCGATGACTGTTCACCTTGGCCTTGGCGAAGAACTTGTCGCCGTCCTCGGTGCGGGTGGCAGCGCCCACCCAGGCGCCCTTGGGGGCGGCCTTCTTCTTGCCAGCGCCTGCCTTGCCGCCCTTCTTGCTGGGCTGCGGTGAGAGAGAGGGAGGACGGCAGGGGAAGGGTGGTGAGAACGAGACAAGGAGGAGGCAGTGCCGCCCTACTTGCGGAAGGAGTGGGCGGGCGCGCCAGCACAGCCGTGCAGCAGGCGGCGCTTCAGAGTGGGCAGCCCTGCCTTGCCGCCCTGCACGCAGCCCATTTCGACGGCGCACTGCAGACCATGCTGCAAATTTAGCTGCCCACCTGCGCCGCCAGCGCGTCCTCGGCCACGTCATCCTCGGGCTCCTCCTCGTTCTCGTCCTCCTCCACCTCCTGCGGTGAAAAACAGAAACAGAGTGAATGGATGGGACGGCGGTCGACCTCAGTGCTCAGGAAGCGTGGGTATGCACGCAGGCCCATTCCACCACAGACTAAGCGATATTGGCAGTGCTAACCCACCTTGGCGGTCGCATCGCCCTGCTCCTCCTTGCCCATTCAGCAGTTGCTGGACTTCTAACACCAGCCAACCACCCTTCCAGCCCACCCAGCCACACACCAAGCGGCCACTAAGCTAACCTTGGCGGTGGCCTCGCCCTGCTCCTCGTCGGCCTTGCCGGCGGCGGGGCGGAAGTAGGCCTGCCACACAGACCTGGGTCAGGCAGACGGAGTAGGGAGGGGAGCAGAGAGGTGAGATCAGAAGGCGAACATGTCGATCTGAAGGTGAACGTGAAGGTGCACACTACGGCACGGTGTCTGCTTCTGCAGTCTGCCCACAAGGGAACGGGGAGCTGCTACCAACTCGGCTCAGTTCAGCTCACTTGACCATGGTGGTGGCGGTGGCGGTCATGGGCTTGAAGCGCGCCACGTCGTGCAGCTGGTTCTGAAAGCAGGAAGCGAAAGGGAGGAAGGCTGGCCAGTGAGGATCAGCTTGTGCGCCGGTCAGGCAGAATGCACGCACAGTAGGCTCCTGCCCGGTGAGCAACCAGACGGGTGGCCATCAAATCAACTGACCTTCATGGGGTTGCGGTTGACGGCGCGCATGCGGATCACCTCCTTCTTGCTCTGCACATCCGGTTTGACATGGTTTGGAACGGTGGAGTGTGTGAGGGTGCGAAAGGGTGAGGGCATGCTGCCAGTGACCGTCAGGCCAGAGCAGACTAGCAACGCAGCATGGTTAGCCAGTGGCTGGCCCTCCCACCTGCCCAGCTGTTTGCCAGGCAAACACCCACCCCCTCCTTCAGTCCTCCCCCGCACCTGCTTGTACAGCTTGGAGTGGCGCAGCTGGGCCATGCGCTCCTTCAGCGCCGCCACAAACGCGGAGTTGCGCACCTCCTTGACTGCATGAGGGAGAAATGAAGTGGTGGATGGCGTGTGGTGAGATGATGAGGCAGAATGGACAAAGGGGCTGCAGAATTGCCAACTAGTGCAGCATGCTCGCCCAGCGGCAATCTCGCTGAGCAGGAGCAGGCCTGCTATACGAGCACACACAAGAGCTGTGCCAGCAGCGGCAGCCCAGACCAAAGCTGCAGGCGCACCCGGGTAGTTCTGGAACTGGTTGAGGATGATCTGGCCGTGGGCCACCACAAACCGCTCCACAGCGTCAAACTGCAAACGAGGGAGGAAGGGGTGGAGTGGAACAAAATGAGTTGGCTGGTTTGCAAGCGGGCCAGCCACACATGATGTGGCCATCAACCGGCTCCAGCACAGCTGCACGCTGCCATGGACAAGTTGACTCGCCTTCTTGGAGATGAAGGTGGGCTCGCTCTCCTCGCCGGCCGCCAGGCGCTTCACAATGTCGTTGAAGCTGCAGGCAGGGGTGAAGGGGTTGAGGGCAGATAGAGGTGTGTAAGCCTGCCGGTGCTCGGCACAGTAACTGCTGTGCAAAAGCATCGGCATGGTGGCCCCTGGACTTGCCCCAGCAGCATCTGCAGCCAGCAGGCACACGTGTGGCACACCACTGGAGACCCAAACCGGAGGAAACCACCACCAGTCCAGCCTGCCCCACACATTTGAGCTTGGAGGCGCGGGCCTCCAGCGACAGCAGCTGCAGCACTGAACCACTGTGCATACCCAAGCCAAAGCATGACAACAGTGTGTCATTGCCCACCTGAGCTTGGAGGCGCGGGCCTCCAGCGACAGCAGCTGCAGCACCTTGACCGCCAGGCGGGCACCCTTGAGCACCACGCCAAACCAGGGCGCGTACTTGGCGGCCGGCACAGACAGGCGGTACCTACAAAAGAAGTGGGGCGGGCAGGAAACAAAGCAAGTCCTGAGTACACAGATCGTGTGCGTACTTGGTGGCCAGCACAGACAGGCGGCACCTGTGTGAGCAGGGACGGTGGCAGAACTTTGAATGTTGGAACCAGGGCGCGGGCGGGCAAGGTGAGGGC
>VFQQ010001795.1_pt1 | contig 27663 bp, 24 predicted proteins | sample 3512341 | NCBI WGS metagenome assembly VFQQ01 (sample SAMN10412373, study PRJNA504923) | tailings metagenome | isolation source: Relicate 2 Philex TSF1 revegetated site | place: Philippines: Tuba, Benguet | collected 2017-08-29
GCATCCAGGACGTGCTGCTGATCAGCACGCCGCAGGACACGCCGCGCTTCCAGCAACTGCTGGGCGACGGCAGCGCCTGGGGCATGAACCTGCAGTACGCGGTGCAGCCCAGCCCCGACGGCCTCGCGCAGGCCTTCATCATCGGCGCCGACTTCGTGGGCAACGGCCCGAGCGCGCTCGTGCTGGGCGACAACATCTACTACGGCCACGACTTCGCCAGCGTGCTGCACAACGCCGACACGCAGCCCCACGGCGCCACCGTGTTCGCCTACCACGTGACCGACCCCGAGCGCTACGGCGTGGTGGCCTTCGACGGCAAAGGCACCGCCACCAGCATCGAAGAAAAGCCGGCCAAGCCCAAGAGCAACTACGCCGTCACCGGCCTGTACTTTTACGACAACCAGGTGGTCGATATCGCCCGGGCCGTAAAGCCCAGCGCGCGCGGCGAGCTCGAGATCACCGCCGTGAACCAGGCCTACCTGGACAACGGCCAGCTCAACGTGCAGATCCTGCAACGCGGCTATGCCTGGCTCGACACCGGCACCCACGACAGCCTGCTCGACGCCAGCCAGTTCATCGCCACGCTGGAACACCGCCAGGGCCTGAAGATCGCCTGCCCGGAGGAAATCGCGTGGCGCAATGGCTGGATCGACCGCGCCCAACTGGAGAAGCTGGCGCAGCCTCTGGCGAAGAACGGCTATGGCCAGTACCTGCTGCGCCTGCTGAAGGAACAGGTGCTGAGATGAAGGCCACACCCACCCGGATCCCCGACGTGCTGATCATCGAACCCAAGGTGTTCGGCGATGCACGGGGCTTCTTTTTCGAGAGCTTCAACCAGAAGGCGTTCAACGAGGCCACGGGACTGGACCTGAGCTTCGTGCAGGACAACCACAGCCGCAGCACCAAAGGGGTCCTGCGCGGCCTGCACTACCAGGTGCAGCAGCCTCAGGGCAAGCTGGTGCGCGTGGTGCGCGGCGCGGTGTTCGACGTGGCCGTCGACATCCGCCGCGGCTCGCCGACGTTCGGGCAATGGGTGGGCATCGAGCTCAGCGAGGACAACCATCGACAACTCTGGGTCCCGCCCGGACTGGCGCACGGCTTTCTGGTCCTCAGCGAGTCGGCCGATTTCCTCTACAAGACAACCGATTACTATGCACCGCAGCACGAGCGCTGCATCGCCTGGAACGATCCAGGCATCGGCATCGATTGGCCGGACCTGGGTGTTGCTCCCACACTGTCGGCCAAGGACCAGGCCGGGCAGAGCCTGGCCTCCGCCACAGCACTCGATTCCTGAACATTGACCACGGGTGCATTGCACCTCACCCGAATGAAAAGAACATCCATCCGATCCGCGCGCGTCCCCGTCGAGTTTGCCGAGGCAGGTCAATGAGGCAGGTGCTTGTCAGTGGCGGCCAGGTCCACCTGGAAGAGGTTCCTGCACCCCTGGTCGAACCCGGCACGGTGCTCATCCGGATGGACCACTCGTGCATTTCCATCGGCACCGAGATGTCTGGTGTCAAGTCGTCCGGCGTGCCGCTCTGGAAACGCGCGCTGCGCCAGCCCCAGCATGTCAAGAAGGTTGTCGACATGCTGATGACGGACGGGCTGGCACAGACGCGCCGACTGGTCCAGGAACGCCTGGCGATCGAATCGCCCACCGGCTACTCTGGCGCGGGCACCGTCCTGGCGGTGGGGGATGGCGTCGAGGATTTCAGTCCCGGTGATCGGGTGGCCTGCGCGGGCGCGCAATGCGCGTTTCATGCAGAGGTGGTCCGGGTTCCCAAAAACCTCGTGGTGGCCGTGCCGGATCCGGTGAGCTTCGAAGCCGCGTCCTCGGTGGCGCTCGGCGCCATTGCGCTGCAGGGCGTGCGGCGCGCCACACCCACGCTGGGCGAAACCTTCGTCGTCATCGGACTCGGCATCCTCGGTCAGCTCACCGTGCAGTTGTTGCGCGCCAACGGCTGTCGGGTGATCGGTGTCGATCTGGATCGCTCGCGCATCGCGCTGGCCGAACGCCATGGCATGAACTGGGGCATTCATCCCGACGATGCCGAGGACGTGGCCCAGGTGGCCCGGATCACGGGCGGGACAGGCGCCGACGGCGTCATCATCACCGCGGCGACCCCGTCTGACGCCGTCGTCTCCGCCGCGTTTCGCATGTGCCGCAAGAAGGCGCGCGTGGTTCTGGTGGGCGATGTGGGCCTCGACCTTCAACGCGCCGACTTCTACGTCAAGGAACTCGATTTCCTGATCTCGAGTTCCTACGGACCCGGCCGCTACGACGCCACCTATGAAGAAGGCGGGCTGGACTACCCGCTGGCCTACATCCGCTGGACCGAGAACCGGAACATGGCGGAATACCTTCGGCTCATTGCCGAAGGCCTGCTCGACGTCCAGTCCATGGTGGCTGCAGTGCACCCGCTCGACGACGTGGCCCATGCCTACCAATCCCTGCTGTCGGGTGCGAGCAAGCCACTCATGGTGCTGCTGTCCTATCCCCGCCCCGAACTCGCCCCGGTCCACCGCGTGGACCTGCCCTCGCCCTCGCGCCCGAAGGCGCATCGCCCCGGCGCCGTGCGGATCGCGCTCATCGGCGCTGGCGGTTTCGCCAAAGGCATGCACCTGCCCAACCTGCAGGCCCTGAGCGAGGACTTCAGCTTGCGGGCCGTGGTCAGCCGCACGGGCCACAACGCCGCCTCCACCGGCAGACGATTCGGCGCCGACTATTGCGCCACCGACCACCGCGAAGTGCTGAAGGATCCCGAGGTGGATGCCGTCATCATCGCCACGCGGCACGACACGCATGCCGCCCTGGCCCTGGAAGCGCTGCAGGCGGGCAAGCACGTGCTGCTGGAAAAGCCACTGGCCCTCAGCGAGGACGAGCTGCGAGCCATCGAAGCCTTCTACGCGGAAGAAGGCGCGGTCAAGCCGCTGCTGCTCACGGGCTTCAACCGCCGCTTCTCGCCCCACATCCAGCGCATCGCGTCGCACCTGCGCACGCGCTCCAATCCGATGATCATCAACTACCGGATGAACGCGGGCTACATCCCGCTGGACCACTGGGTCCACGGGCGCGAAGGCGGCGGGCGCAACCGGGGCGAGGCCTGCCACATCTACGACCTGTTCACCTTCCTCACGGGTTCGCGCGTCAGCCGCATCCAGGCGGCCTGCATCACCCCGACCACGAGCTACTACGCCGCTTCCGACAACTTTGTCGCCACCCTGCATTTCGAGGACGGTTCCGTGGCGACCCTGACCTACACGGCGCTGGGCCACACTGAGCACCCGAAGGAAGCCATGGAGATCTTTGTCGATGGCACCGTGGTCTCGCTGCAGGACTACCGGGCACTGTCCTTCGTGGGCGCAAAGCAGCCACCCTTCAAGACCGGGAGCTCGGACAAGGGCCAGAAAGAGGAATTGCAGGCCTTTGCCGCCGCCATCCGCAACGGCGGTGAATGGCCCATTCCGTTGTGGCAGCAATCCCAGGCCACCCGAATCAGTTTCGCCGTGGAAAACGCCCTCGCCTGAAAAACGGGCCTTGCGGCACGGCCATTCATTCTCGATTCGATGGGACGGAATTGCCGTCCAACGCTTCTTGGCATTGATTTCTGCTTCGTTTCTTGCCAACGGTTACTTCTTCGTTTCCGTTTCCTCGCCATCCGTTGGCAAGATGCCTTGACGCGCCGCTGCAAAGCCAGGTTCCTGGCGCTCCCCGGTGCTCAGCTGCCCCCGGCCCAGCATTTCTGCGACTCGGGGTGTCAGCCACCCAAGCCCCCATGTCCATGATCGGTTTCATTGTGTATCCGGTCTTGGGCATGCTTGTTTTTGCCAGTCCTCTTCGGCCGACCCTCGTGGTGTTTAATTGAGCGCCCCGCCATGCGCTTCGAGAGCACCGCCATGCATTGCCGACGAATGTGTTGGACGACGAAATCCCAGAAATAAAAATGACCTCTGCCTTGCCCTATTCTCAAAAGCACCAGATGACAGCGCCCGATTCCTGGTCGCTCCCGCTTCTGTATGTCTTGATCGGATGCTCTGCGTTGTATCTCCTGCAGCGTTATGTGGCATTTCCTTTTTCAGCAGAATCCCGCTCCTTTTTGTATGCCCTGGTGATCTTCTTCGCGCTGGCCATCGAGCGACGGCTGCTTTCGATCCCACTCCTGTATTGGCTGCTGGGTGCGGCGGTCCTGGGTGCGGGAGTTCACACCTGGATTCGCTACGACTTTCACCTGGCGCTGCATTCAACCACCCGGTTCGCCAATGTCATGATGCTGGCCCCGGTCGTTTCCATCCTGTTTCTCCACGATCGCCACATGGGATGGGTATTCCGCATTTTCCTTGCTGTATTTCTCCTGGCACTCACCAGCTTGCTCTATCAATACAGCGGTGGCGACATGGATACCCTCGTGCAGGGTTACGTGGCCATCCGGGCCGACCTGATTCGTCACATGACCATCGTCGGCGAGCCGAATGTGGGGGGCATGCTCGCCGTGATCGCCTTTCTGATTGCCATGGCCACCATTCGCCAGACTGTCTGGGCCGTCCTGCTGGCGGCCCTGGCGGTCGCCTTCATTGGGTTCAGCCTGTCCAAGGCCGCCATCCTGGGATTGCCGATTGCAATGTATGTCCTGATGCTGACAGCCGAGAGGGGGGACCGAATCAAAATGCTGCAGAAGTTTGCCGTGGCCGTGGTGCTCGGCGCGCTATTCATGCTGCTGATCGGTGCCGACGATTACCTCGTCAATTCCTTCCGCTCCATTTTCGGAGGCATTGCCCGGGAACCGTCGGCATTGCAGGACTTCCAGAACCGGGTCGAGATCGAACGGTTCTCGATGTTTTCCGGAACGCCGTTTCAGATTCTCGGGCATGTGCTTTTCGGATCTTCCTATGGCGTTGCCGGCAGCGCTGCCCAGGAAATCCTGGGCAAGGACGCCGGCGTGGTCCTTCCGCACAATTCGTACGTCGAAATGTTCATGGTGGGCGGCGTTACAATGCTGGGCCTCGCGATTGCATTGATTGTGCGTGCGTTCATCAAACTGGTCGCCGTTGCAGCACAGCCCCATTGCGCCATCGATCGCTGCGCGCTCGCCTGCCTCGTGCTTCTTTCGTGCTGGATGCTGGTGTACCCGGTCGTCTATGAGCCAGTCCTGGGCACTTTGTTGTGGACAATAGTCGGCTACGGCAATCGCGTGCGGCAAGCCGTCACACCGAACGCCGGCCACATCCCAGTCTGATCAGGAGCAGAAAATCAAAGTCCCATTCATTGACCTGAAGCGCTATGAAAGCGGTTTTCTGGATGCCGTGAACGCCAGGTTCTCGGAGATGACGGCAAATGCCCAGTTCATCGGGGGTGAAGAGGTCACCCGACTCGAATCCAACCTCCAGCAGGTGATCGGTGGCGCACACGCCGTGAGCTGTGCCAACGGCACCGACGCCATCCAGCTGGCCCTTCGTGCGCTGGGCGTGGGCCCCGGCGACGTGGTGCTGGTGCCCAACGTGACATTCTGGGCGACCTTCGAAGCGGTGGTCAACGTGGGCGCGGCTCCCATGACGGTGGACGCGGACCTTTCCGATGGCGGGGTGTCCTTCGAGGCCCTGGAAACGGCCATCGCGAAATCAAAGCCCAAGGCGGCCATCCTGGCGCACTTGTATGGATGGGGCACGGCCCGGCTTGAAGACATCCGCAGCCTATGCCGGCAAAAGGGCGTTCTGCTGCTGGAAGACGGCGCACAGTGTTTCGGCACGGCCTACCGCAGCGCCCCCATCTATGAAGGCGCACTGATTTCAACCACCTCCTTCTACCCGGCCAAGGTGCTGGGCGGTGCGGGCGATGGTGGGGCCGTGTTCACGCGCGACCCCGATCTCGCGGCCAAGGTGCGGCGGCTCAGCAACCATGGGCGCACAGCCCACTACGGCTACGGTGACGTGGGCTGGAACTCCCGCATGGATTCCCTGCAGGCGGCCTTCCTGAACCTGAGCCTGGAAAGAATCCAGGAGCGCCTGCGCTCGCGCCGCAGTGCGGCGTCCTTCTACCAGGAGGCACTGCCGAAGCTGGGCGTGGAAGTCATGCGTCCCCCGGCCGACTACGAAGAGAACGGCTACTGCAACGTCTGCCTCGTCCGGGATCCGGCGCAAAAGACGGCGCTGGAGGCGAAGCTCAAGGCCGAAGGCATCGGATTCGGCAACATCTATCCGGGCGTGATGTCCCGCCAGCCTGGTGGCGCCGACATCAACAAGGGGCATTTCGGTGGCGAAGAAGGCGAGATCCTGTGCGCCTCCGTGCTCAACCTGCCCCTCTTTCCCTACATGACCCAGCAAGAGCTCGACCGCGTGGTCGATGTGGTCCGCGAGGCGCTGGGAAAGTGACACGACCATGAACGACAACGTCTACATCCATCCCACGGCCAACGTCTCCGACAAGGCCATCATCGGCGACGGCACCAAGGTCTGGATCAACGTCCAGATCCGGGAGAACGCCGTCATCGGCGCCAACTGCATCCTGTCCAAGGACGTGTACATCGACCACAGCGTCACCATCGGTGCGCGCTGCAAGGTCCAGAACAGCGTGTCGGTCTACCATGGCGTGCGCATCGGCGACGACGTCTTTGTCGGACCGAACGTCGCATTCACCAATGATCGGGTGCCTCGCGCGTTCAACACCGACTGGAAGATCACCGAGACGCACATCGCCAACGGCGTCAGCCTGGGTGCAAACGCCACCATCGTCTGCGGCGTCACGGTGGGCGAATACGCCATGGTGGCGGCCGGCAGCGTGGTGACGAAGGACGTCCCCCCTTACACCCTGGTGATGGGCAATCCGGCACGACCTGCCGGAAAGATCGACAGGATGGGCAACCGTGTCATGGAAGCGGACAAGCCATGAAAAGTGAACCCCTGCGGGTTGGACTCGTCGGCCTCGGGCGCATGGGGCAGAACCACCTTCGTGTGCTTTCGCTCCTCAAGGGTGTCGAGCTCGCGTTCGTCATGGACGCCGATGCCGCCGTGGCCGAGCGCCTGGGTGCGCTGTATGGCGTCAAGGGCGTCGACCGGCTCGATGCGGTGCTCGAGTCTGCCGAAGCCGTGGTCATCTGCACGCCCACGGTGACCCACGCCGACTACATTCGCCTGGCGGCCGGCAAGGTCCGCCACATCTTCGTGGAAAAGCCACTGGCCAACACGCTGGAGGAAGCGAGCCAGGTGGCCAGGCTGGTGGAAGACAAGGGCATCAACCTGCAGGTCGGGTTCATCGAGCGCTTCAACCCGGCCGTGCAGAGTCTCAAGCAGGTGCTGGACAAGTCCGAACGCGTCATCAGCATCGATTTCACCCGGACCAACAAGCTCAGCGCCCGGATCACCGATGTCGATGTCGTCACCGATCTGATGATCCACGACATCGACCTGGCCCTGCACCTGAACGGACCGGCCAGCTCGGTCTCAGCGCACGGGTTCGCGCACGGGGCCATGATCGATTTCGCCTCCGCCCTGATCACCCATCAGAACGGCCGTTTCTCGCGCATCCAGTCCAGCCGCATCACGGAGAAGAAGATGCGCCTGATCGAAGCCACGTGCGTCGACATGTTCGTGGACTGCGAACTGCTGAGGAAGGAAATCCTGATCAGCCGGCAATCGGAGATTCGCCAGGCCGAAGGCCAGCCGTACACGATTTCCGCCGTGCAGGAGGCGATCGAGGTCCGGCCGCAGGAGGCCCTGCTGTCCGAGTTGCAGGCGTTCGTGGCCAGCTGTCGCGGCCAGCGCGCCAGCGAGGTGCCTGGCGTGCAGGACGGCCTGGCCGCCATGCAAATCTGCGAGGACATCCAGAAAGCCGTGGCGTCATGCTGAGTCACCGCGACCTGTCGGGCAAGACCGTCCTGGTGACGGGAGGAGCGGGGTTCATCGGCAGCCATCTGGTGGATCGCCTGATCGCCGAGGGTGCGGCCCATGTGGCGGTCATCGACAACATGTTCCTCGGCTCCGAGGACAACCTCGCCGAGGCGCAAGCCACCGGCAAGCTGACGCTCTACAAGGACGACGCCGAGTTCGTGACCAGCCTGGACTACATCTTCCAGCGGCACGCGATCGACATCGTCTTCAACTGCGCCACCAAGGCTTTGAACTATTCGTTCATGAACCCGGCGAACGCTTTCGGCACCAACGTGACCGTGGCATTGAACCTGCTGGAGTTGCAGCGCCGCGGGGCCTTCAAGTCGCTCTGCCATTTCTCCACATCGGAGGTGTATGGCTCGGCGGTCTATGAGCCCATGGACGAGAAGCATCCGCGCAACCCGACCACCACCTACGCGGCCGGCAAGGCGGCGGCCGATCTGGCCGTGGAAAGCTATGTGCACATGTTCGGACTGGACGCCTTCATCGTGCGCCCGTTCAACAACTACGGCCCGCGCCAGAACCATCGGGGCCTGCTCGCCGGGGTGATTCCCCTCACGGCCTGGCGCATCCTCAACGAAGGCACGCCGGAGATCCACGGCGACGGCAAGCAGAGCCGCGATTTCATCCACGTGCAGGACACCGTGGACGCCGTCGTCAAGCTGTTCCGCGTGCTGCCCGCGGGTGAGTCGGTGAACATCTCGACGGACAACCAGATCACCATCGGCGACCTGGTGACCCGCATCGCGGCGATCCTGGGTTACCAGCGTGAGGTGGTGCGCAAGCCGGCGCGGGCCGCGGACGTGCTGTGCCACAACGCCAGCAACCAGAAGGTGCGTTCGCTCATCGACTACTCGCTCACCGATTTCGACAAGGGCCTGCGCGAGACGCTGGACTGGTATGTGCAACGCTTGAGGCCGGGAAAATGAACCAAGTTCGCTTGATGAAGCCGTACATCAGCTTCGACGAGGTCGAGGCCGATTTCCGTGGCGTGTTCGAGAGCGGCATGTTCACGCGCGGCCAGCATGTGGAGGCGTTCCGGAAAGAGCTGGCCAGCTTCACCGGGGCCCGGCATGTCCATCTCGCCACCTCGGCCACCACGGCGCTCTGGGTGTGCCTGAAGCTGCTCGAGGTGGGGCCGGGCGACGAGGTCGTCGTCTCGGATTTCTCTTTCCCCGCGACGGCCAATGTGGTGGAAGACCTGGGCGCCACACCGGTCTTTGCGGACGTGTCCCGCGAGACCTACAACATGCTCCCGGAGACGCTGGAGCCATTGCTCACCCCTCGAACCAAGGCCGTCATCTTCGTCGATGCACTGGGCAACCCTTCGGGTGTGCATGCGATCAGCGACCTGTGCCGCCGCCGAGGCATTCCCCTGATCGAGGACGCCGCCTGCGCGATCGGCAGCGCCGAGGCCGGCCAGCGGTGTGGCGCCATCGCCGACCTCACCTGCCTCAGCTTTCACCCGCGCAAGCTGCTCAGCACCGGCGAGGGTGGCGCAATCACCACGGACAACGACGAATGGGCCCGATGGCTGGACGTCAAGCTGGCGCACGGTGCCCGGGGCATGAAAGGCCCTGGACTCGATTTCGTCGACTACGGGTACAACTTCCGGCTGCCCGAACTGCAAGCCGTCATGGGACGCAAGCAGCTGGCCAAGCTCGATGGCATCGTGGACGAGCGCAGCCGAATCCGCGACCGCTACCGAGAGCGTCTCGAGCCCATGGGTTTCCAGGCACAAGGGGTCGGCCCGGGCGTCCGCTACAACGTGCAGTCGCTGGTGTTCTCGGTGCCCGACGGCCAATCGCGCAACGACCTGATCGCGGCCCTGAAGGAACGCGGGATCGAATCCACGCTCGGCACCTATGCGCTGAGCGCGACCACCTACTACACCCGGCGCTACGGCGTCAGCAACCCGAACGCCAGCTGGCTTGAGGCCAACACCATCACGCTGCCTTGCTACGAAGGAGTCGATGTCCACCTGGTCTGCGAGGCCATTGGCAGCTGTCTTGCCGCTGGATGAGCACCGCGTACACCCTTTCCGGATTGCAAGGAGCTGGCGAATGACGTCTTTTTTTCAGGACATCAAGAGCTTCTGGTTGCTTCGGCAACGCGAGGTCGCGGCGAAGTTCCACCGCGCACTGCCCTTTGGCGACTACGTGGTGGATCGCTGGGAGAAAGCCCGGGCACTGGGTTTCGGCGAAGGCACATCGATCTACGACAGCAGTCTGGTCCTGGGGGATGTGAAGGTGGGCCAGAACACCTGGATCGGCCCTTTCACGGTGCTGGACGGTTCGGGTGGACTGGAGATCGGCTCCAACTGCGCCATTTCCGCCGGTGTCCAGATCTACTCGCACGACACCGTGAGCCGCTCCATCAGCGGGGGGAGCGCGCCCATTGTTCGCGCGGCGACGCGGATCGGCTCCGACTGCTACCTGGGCCCGAACGTGGTGGTGGCCATGGGCGTGTCGATCGGTGACAAGGTCGTGGTTGGCGCCAACAGCCTGGTCCTGACCGACATTCCGTCGGGATCCAAGGCCTTCGGCACGCCCTGCAGGGTGGTGGGCACCTCTGAAAAGTACGCGGAACCGTCACTGTGATCACCATCATCGACTACGGCGCTGGAAACATCGGGTCCGTGCTCAACATGATCCGGCACGTCGGGGGCGTGGCAGACGTCGCGCGCGACCCGGCCGGCGTGCTGGCCGCCAGGAAGATCCTCCTGCCCGGCGTGGGCAGCTTCGACAACGCCATGTCGCGCCTGGCCGCGCTCGACCTCGTGGCGCCGCTGAAGGCTCGGGCGAACGAAGGCATTCCGTTCCTGGGCATCTGCCTGGGCATGCAACTGCTGGCCGACGGCAGCGAGGAAGGCTCGATGGCCGGGCTGGGGTTGATTCCGGGCCGCGTGCGGCGGTTCCAGTTCGGCAGCGAGCACTCGACGCTGAAGATCCCCCACATGGGCTGGAACCGGGTGACACCCGTCGCACCCCATCCCCTGGCCGTCGGGCTGGAAGACCACGCCCGCTTCTACTTCGTGCACTCCTACTACTACGACTGCGAGAACCCGGGCCATGCACTCTTCCGATCGACCTATGGCCAGGACTTCACCTCGGGGGTCCAGCGCGACAATGTCGCAGGCGTGCAGTTCCATCCTGAGAAGAGCCATCGCTACGGCATGCAGCTGATCAAGAACTTTGTCGGGCTTTGAGATGTTGTCCACGCGACTGATGCCGTGTCTGCTCATGAGCAACGGAGCTCTGGTCAAGACCGTCCGTTTCAAGGAAGGGCCCTATGTGGGTGACCCCGTGAATGCGGTGCGCATCTTCAACCAGAAGGAAGTCGACGAACTGATCCTGCTCGACATCCATGCCACCACACAGAACCGTGGCATCGATTTCGAAACCCTGGAGAAGGTGGTCAGCGAGTGCTTCATGCCGATCTGCTATGGCGGCGGTGTGCGGACGATCGAGGAGATGCGTCGCCTGTATGCCCTGGGCATCGAGAAGATTTCTCTGGGCGCGGCCGCCTTCGAGGTGCCCGACCTCGTGCAGGAGGCGTCGCGTGAGTTCGGGGCGCAAGCGGTGGTGGTGACACTGGACGTCAAGCGCGGCCTGCTGGGCAAAGCATCGGTTCGAACCCGCAACGGAACCCGAGACGTCAAGCTCGCTCCGCTCGATGCAGCGCGGGATTTCGCGGAGCGGGGGGCGGGAGAAATCCTGCTGTACTCGATCGACCGGGACGGGACCTGGAGTGGCTTCGATCTCAAACTCATCGAGTCGGTGAGCCACGGGGTTCCCATTCCGGTCGTGGCCACGGGCGGAGCAGGATCTCTCCAGGACATCCAGGCGGCCGTCAAGGAAGCGGGCGCTTCGGCCGTGGCCATCGGCAGCATGGCGGTGTTCCAGGGCAAGGACCTGGGCGTGCTGATCAAGTTTCCTTCGCGAAAAGACCAGGATTCATTGTTTGAATAGAAACCCCATGGCAAAGCACATCTGTACACGCTGCATCTACGACGAAACGGTCCCCAACATCAGCTTCGACGGTGAAGGGGTCTGCAGCTACTGCCGGCAGATTGAAGGCCTGGAGCGAGAGTATCCGACGGGCCAGGAAGGGTCTGCCAGGCTGCAGAAGCTCATTGACGAGATGAAGGCCGCAGGCCGTGGCAAGAAATACGACGCCGTGATCGGCGTCAGCGGCGGTTGCGACTCCTCCTACCTGGTGCACCAGATGAAGGAGGTGCATGGCCTGCGGCTTCTGGCCGCGCACTTCGACAACACGTGGAACTCGACGATTGCCACCGAGAACATCCACAACGTGCTGGAGAAGCTGGGCGTCGATCTGTTCACCATCGTGGTGGACAACAAGGAATACGACGACCTGTACCGCTCCTTCTTCAAGGCAGGCGTGAAGGACCTCGAGACACCGACCGACATCGGGCTTGCCACCACGCTCTACAAGGCCGCAGAGAAGTTCGGCATCAAGTACATGATCGAAGGCCACTCCTTCCGCACGGAAGGCGTGGCCCCGCTGGGCTGGATCTACATGGACGGCAAGTACATCCAGTCGGTCCATCGCGAATTCGGCAAGGTGCCGATGAAGAGTTTTCCCAACCTCTGGCTGAAGGATCAGTTGAAGTGGATGTTGTTCGGCGGCATCAAGAAGGTGCGTCCGCTGTACTTCATGGACTACGACAAGGAGGCCGCCAAGAAGCTGCTGACGGAGAAATACGGCTGGCAATGGTATGGCGGACACCACCTGGAGAACCGGTTCACGGCCTTCTACCACAGCCATTTCCTGCCCACCCGCTGGAACATCGACTTCCGCATTGCGGGCTACTCCGCCTATTGCCGCAACGGCTGGATGACGCGCGAGGAAGCCTTGAGGCTGATGGACGAACCGCCCCACATCGAGGCGGGGCTGGTCGACTTCGTGAAGAAGCGGCTGGGGTTTTCTGACGAAGAGTTCCAGCGGCTGATGACCATGCCGAAGAAGACCTACAAGGACTACGTGACCTACAAGAAGACGTTCGAGAGAATGCGCCCGTTCTTCTGGCTCATGTACAAGATGGACCTGATCCCCAAGAGCTTCTACATGAAGTACACGGTCAAATAGGCGGTTGGTCTTACGGTATGACGTCGAAACCGATCCTGCAATATGGCAGTCTGGCGGGCTGGCCGTTCAAGCTCGCCGAGGCTTTGAACGCCTTGGGGCATCCGTCCGTCAACGTGATCCCCGAAGACAAGGATTTCGCCGACCTCAGCCGCCGCCTTCCGTTTCATGAGGCCATCAGCCGCCCGGGCTCCCCGCGCTGGCTCAAGATGGCGGCACGATTCCGTTTTCTCCTGGGCGTCCCGAAAAGATTCTCGCTGGTCCACTACCACGCCAGCCACCTGCTGCGTGGGCATGCGCACCACCTGTTCGAGGGCCCGTACCTGCAACGGCATGGCGTGCCGATGGTCGTCAGCTTTGCAGGGAGCGACGCCCGGCTGCTTGCCAAGGCGAACGCGAAGAACCCGTACTTTTTCCGTCCGAACGACGCCGCCCGGGATGCCCAGGTGGATCGGTATCTGACCTCCATCTCGAAATACATCCGGTACGCGGCGACCGACTGTGAAATGGCCGAGTATGTGGCGCCGTACTTCGACAAGGTCTTCACGTTCCGCCAGCTGGTCGATCTCGACGAGATCACCGACACCCGGCCTCGCGAAGACCGTCCGCCCGTTCTGCTGCACGTGCCGACCGACACGGAAGTGAAAGGCACGTCCTACATCGTCGCGGCGGTCGAGCGCCTGCGTGCCGAGGGTCATCACTTCGAGTTCCGCACCAAACGCCAGTTGACCCAGACGGCGCTGTACCGGGAGATCGAGGATTGCGATGTGTATGTGGATGAGCTGCGGTGTGGATCGCACGGCATGACCGCGGTTGAAGCGATGGCTGCCGGCAAGGCGACCATCACGTTCATCCGCCCGGATCTCGTCGAGAAGTACCCGGCCGAGCTGCCCCTCGTCAATGCCAATCCGGACACCATCTACGACGTGCTCAAGAGGTTGATCCTGGACCCGGGCTATCGCGTCCAGCAATCGCTGGCTGGCAGAGGCTACGTGCAGAAGTACCACGATGCCATGGTGGTCGCTCGCGACATGCTCGATGTCTACAGACAGATCGGCCTGAGGTAGACGTCCATGTGGACCGCCCCGGTTCTTCTGCCCACCGACGGTGCGCCGCATCCAGCGCCTTGTGCATGATCCGCGCCCGGCTGAAAACAGCGTTTGAGCGGGGGTACCTGCATTTTTTTGCCAGCAACCTGGCCCAGCAGGTCGTCGCCTTCGCCACCGTGCTGGCCATCGCCAGGCTGCTGCCCGAGGCGGAGTTTGCGGTCGTTCGCATCGCACAGGCCTACCTGGCCGTGCTGCTGATCGTCGGTGTGGCGGGGGTCACCGCACCCGTCCTTCGGTACGGCGCCGAGCCCTCGCTGAACGCGCTGGAGAAGCGCCAGCTGTTGGGCCACGGCCTGAAGATTGCCCTGCTCGCTTCCGTGCTGTTCATGGCGGGCGCGTGGGTGGTGACCCTGTGGCGGTTTCCCGCCGATTCGATCGACCGCGTGGTGTTCCTGGGCTACGCAGCCCAGTTGCCCACGCTGGCGGTGTTCAGTGTCTCGGTGGTCTTCCTGCAATCGATCCAGCAGTTCCAGAAGCTGGCCGTGAGCCAGCTCTACCTCAAGCTGCTGGCCTTGTTCGGGCTCGTGGGCGGCGCCTATTTCCATGGCCTGCAAGGCCTGGTGCTGGCCGCGCTGGCGGTGTCCGTCGTCAGCGCGCTGTTCATGCTGCGCATGGCGCCACCCGTGTTCCAGCGCCAACGGCCATCGGCGATTCCGCACGACTTCAACAGCCTGGCGCGCTACAGCGTGTTCGGCATGCTGTTGACGACACTGGGGCAATCGTCGGACCTCATCCTGCTGGATGCGCTCGCGGTGGACAAGAGCGCGGTGGGCAGCTATTCCCTCGCCTCCGTTTTCCTCGTCGCGGCGGGCGCGCTGGTGGGCACCGCACAGAGCGTGGCCACGCCGATGTTCACGGCCTTGATGGGCGATCCACCGAAGTTCCGCCGGCAGTTGCGCCAGTGGTCCGTCGGCATGTTCGGCGTGGGCATGCTGGTCGCTGCCCTGCTGGTGGGCGGCGCCTGGGTGCTCAAGCCCTGGTTCTTTGGCGAGCGCTACGCCGAGTTCCCCGCCCTGCTCTCCTTGCTCATGGCCAAGTTCGTGCTGTGGTCCACCTACGCCATCGGGGGTGCGGCCATGCTGGGCATCGGCGCCATCAAGCAGGGCAGCTGGATCGCGGCGGTCACGACCGCGCTGGCCTTCGCGGCCGGCGTCCCGTTGATCTGGGCACACGGTGTCTGGGGCGCGGCCTGGGCGCAGGTGATCGTGGCGGTCGCCACCTTCGTGCTGGTCTGGTGGGTGATCCGGGACGAGACCCGGCGCCTGGAACGCCAGCACCAGGAGGCATCGGCTCGGGGGGCAGGCGCATGACGCATCTGTTCGCCAGGCTGCAGACGCTGGGCCAGCGGCTGCGCGGCCGCGTGGGCCGGGAGATCCGCACCTCGGTGGACCGCGCCCGGGATCGCCGGCGCCGCACGTTTCCCGATGCGACCTCACCCTCGGCACCCACCATCGCAGGACGCCACTTCGTCTTTCTGGACCCTGGCTTTCTGGCGCAACTCTCCCATCGATTCCCGGGTCTCGCGCCGCTGGTTCAGCGTCAGGCCGACGAGGCGATGGCCCATCGTTTCGACCTGCTCGGATCGGGGCCCTGCGTGGTGGCCCATGGTGTCCGATACCCCGGTCTTCATGGGGTCTCGCATGCCATGTCGGAACCCGTGCAGGCAGACCGCGACGGCCAATGGCTGGCGGGCCGGGTCCTTCGCAACAACCTCGCCGAGTCGCAACGCATCTGGCGCCTGATCGCACCCACCCACCTGCCCATCGACTGGCAGGTCGACTTCAAGTCGGGGTACCGCTGGAGCGAAAGCACCTGGCATGGCGACATCCGATTCGCCCGGCTGCCCGGCGTGGACGTCAAGGTACCCTGGGAGTTGGCGCGCCTGCAGCACCTCCCGGCTTTGGGCCTCGCCTGCCATTTCGCGCAGGCGCGCGCGGCGGGATTCGACGATCCGGCGGCGTATGCCCAGGCGTTCCGCAACCAGGTGCTCGACTTCATCGCCACCAACCCGCCCGGCTTCGGCGTCAACTGGAGTTGCGCCATGGACGTGGGCATCCGCTGCGCCAACCTGCTGGTGGCCCACGACATCGTGAAGGCGGCAGGCATGGGGCTGGACGAGGATTTCGAGCGCACGTTCTGCGCCAGCGTGCTGGCGCACGCGCGCCACGTGGCGCGCCACCTCGAGTGGTCGCCCAGGTACCGTGGCAACCACTACCTGGCCGACATCGTCGGCCTGCTGTTTGCCGCGGCCTACCTGCCCGCGAGCGACGAGGTGGATGCCTGGCTGGCCTTCTCGGTGCAGGAACTGATCGTCGAGCTGGACTACCAGTTTCACGAGGACGGCAGCAACTTCGAGGCCTCCGTCTGCTACCACCGCCTCTCCTCGGAGATGGTGCTGTGGGCGTTCGCGCTCCTGTCGAATCTGCCCCGAGACAAGCTGGCCGTGCTGACACATCCCTCGGCCTCCTTGAAGCGGCAGGGCCTGCCAAGGTTTCGCGGCGAGGCCCTGGCCCTGCATGCTGTCCCCCGAAGCGAACGGATGTCGCCCGTGCCGCCCTGGTGCTGGGCGCGCCTGGAAAAAATGGCCGACTTCACCGAAGCCCTCACGCGCCCCGACGGCACGGTGGCCCAGTTCGGCGACAACGACAGCGGCCGTTTCATCGTCCTGGGCAGCGGAGAACAGTTGCGTGCCGGCGCCGAGACCACCCGGTCGCCCCGGTGGTCGCTCGATCACGGCGCGCTGGTCTCCGGCATCCGTGCACTCGCCGGCGCGCTGCCGGAGGCGCACGGCATGGCAGACCCCGGCGCCTGGATCGTGCGCGGCCTGGCCGGTCTCGGGCCCGCTCGGGACCCGGCCCCACCTGAGCACCAGGACCCGATCGACCTGGGGATCGGCGATGAGCGGGTGTGGGACGACCTGGTGCGGCGGCAGTCGCTGGCACCACCGCACAGCCGCTGGACCGGCATGTACGAGGCCGCGTCGCCCGGTGCGCTGCAGGGCCTTCGTCGCCACGCGTTTCCGGGCATGGGCTGCTACGTGTTCCGCGGCGCAGGAGCGTATCTCGCGGTTCGATGCGGTGAGATCGGCGTGGCGGGCCTGGGCGCGCACGCCCACTGCGATCAACTGGCCATCGAGCTTGTGCTGGACGGAGGCGACGTCGTGCGCGACCCTGGCACCTACCTCTACACGCCCTTCCCCGACAAGCGCAACGCGTACCGCTCGGCCGCCGCGCACCACGTACCGCACGTGTCCAGGCGAGAACCCGCCCATCTCTCGCTGGGTCTGTTCGACCTGCGTGGTGCGGCGGAGGGGCAATGCCTGTACTTCGGTCCCCGGGGCTTCATCGGCCGGCATGCCGGATACGGCCCCTGGGTGTACCGGATCATCTGCATCGAAGACCAGCGCATCTCCATCTGCGATTTCGCCGAGGAGGGCCTGGCACTGGTCGACTCGACCCCGGCGCCCCTGCCCTTTTCCCCGGCCTACGGCCGCGTTCAGGCTTGAGCGCAGCACCCTGTCGTGAAAATTCTCCTCGTCACCCATTCCTACACGCCCGATCTGACGCCACGCGCTTTCCGCTGGGCCGCGGTGGCGCAGCAACTTGCGCAGGCCGGTCACGAGGTGCACGTGCTCTGCGCTGCCCATGCGGGCCGCTCGCCGGAAGAGGCCTTCCCCGGCCTGACCGTGCACCGGGAGCACGACTGGCTCATCAACGCATCGGCGCGGGTGGCGGCTGGAACCGCACCGTCTCCAGCGACCCGCATCGACCCGGCTCGCCCGGGCCTGGGGCTGCGCAGCCTGGTGCGAAGCGCGGTGCGCAAGCTCTGGCGCACCACGTACTGGCCCGACTACGCCTGTGGCTGGGTGGTGCCGGCGACGAGGAAGGCAAGGGCGCTGTGTCGCGAGCACCGCTACGACTGGATCGTGTCCATCTCGCATCCGTTCAGCGGCCACCTGGTCGGATGGCTGGCCCTGCCACCGGCGCCGGGCCCCCGCTGGCTGGTGGACATCGGCGACCCCTTCCACCTCATGCAGGAGCCTTCGCCGAACAACCGGCGGCTCTATGCCTGGCTCAACCGCTGGGTGGAGTCCCGCATCCTGCATCGGGCAGACGCCGTCAGCGTCACCACCGAGTCCACGCGCGACCTGTACGAACAGCACTTTCCAGCGGCGCGCGGCAAGACCCACCTGGTGCCGCCCCTGCTCTCGCTTCCGCCGATGTCGGAAGCCCCGGCGCGTGAGCGCCAGGGCAGCGTGCGCCTGGTGTTCGTGGGCACGCTGTACCGACGCCTGCGCAGCCCCCGCTTCCTGCTCGCGTGCTTCTCCGCCCTGGTGGCGGCGATGCCCGGGCGCCCGATCGAGCTGCACTTCTACGGTGCCACCAACGATTGCGCCGAAGAACTGGCGGCCTGCCCGGAACCAGCCCGTTCGTCCCTGTTCGTGCACGGCATCGTGAGCCGCTCCAGGGTCCACGAAGCGATGATGGAGGCCGACATCCTGGTCAACATCGGCAACGACTCCGCGTCCCAGCTCGCCAGCAAGGTGATCGAGTACATGTCGGTGGGAAAGCCGATCCTGAATATCGTAAGCTTGGCCAGCGATGCGTCGCTGGTCGCGCTCGCAGGCTATCCCGCCCTGCTGACCCTGGTCCGCAGCGAGACGCCGTCTAGCGAAGACCTGGCCTCGCTGCGCCGCTTCGTGGAGGCACCCCCGACGGTCGATCCGTCCACCGTGGCGCAGGTGAGGGACCGTTACTCGGCCGCCCACATCGCCGGGCTGTATCGTTCCATCCTGGAATCATCGGGCGCTGTAGGCAAGCAAGCGTGAGGCATGCAATGGATCAAGACATCGTTTCCCGACGCTACCTGAGCGGCGAATACGCCGACAAGAATCCAGACTGGGATTCCGGAGACGCCCCGTGGAAGGCGAACCTGGTCGACGAGATCCTGAAGCGCAACCACGTTCGTCCGGGCTCGCTGGTCGAAGTGGGGTGCGGCTCCGGTGCGGTGCTCGCCGAACTGCGCAAGGCCTACCCCGACACCACCCTGCGGGGCTACGACATCGCTCCCGGGGCCGCCAACTTCTGGCCCCGGCACAGCGCTGCTCGGATCCAGTTCGAGGTCGGTGACTTCCTCGCCATCAACCAGCAACCCCATGACGTCGTGCTCATGCTCGACGTGCTCGAGCACCTTGGCGATCCGTTCAGCTTCCTCGAACGCCTTCGGCCGCACGGGCACTTGATGGTCTTCCACATCCCGCTGGACCTGTCGGCCATGAGCGTGCTTCGCGAATCGCCGCTGCTGCACGTGCGCGAGCAGGTGGGCCACCTTCACTACTTCACGCGCAAGCTGGCGCTGGCCATGCTGGAGGAGTGCGGCTACGAACTGGTGGAGGCGCGCTTCACCGGTGCATCGCTCAACGCCCCGCGGCGCTCCCTCAAGACGAAACTGGCCGGCTTGCTGCGCCGCGCGGTCTTCGCGCTGAACCACGATCTCGGTGCCCGTCTGATGGGGGGCGAGACCCTGCTGGTGCTGGCCAGACCCAAGGGGCAGGCTTGAGTCGCCTGATCATCCACGCACCCAACATCCACCAGGGCGGCGGGCGCACCCTGCTCTTGTCGGTGCTCGACGCGGTGGCCGGCGTGGACTGTGTCGCGCTGCTGGACCGCCGGCTCGATCTGCCCACCGTGCCTTCGACCATCCAGGTCGAGCGGGTGGCCCCCACCCTGCGGCACCGGTGGCTCGCCGAACGGCGCCTCCAGTCGCTGGCCGGGCCGACCGACACGGTGCTCTGCTTCGCCAACCTTCCACCCTTGCTGCGCAACCCGGGCCAGGTCCGCGTGTTTCTTCAGAACCGCTACCTTTTCGGTCCACGCGATCTGCGCGCATTCCCGTTGGCGACCCGCTTGCGCCTGCGGATGGAACGCGCCTGGTTCAAGCACCGGCTGGACCCGAAGCACATGGTCCTCTACGTGCAGACCCCGTCGATGGCGAGCGAGCTCCAGCGCGAAACCGGGATCGCGGCGCGCGTCTTCCCGTTTGCGCCGCCGAGCGCCGGCGGGAACGCAGGCGGAGGCGGCACGGAGTTCGACTTCGTCTACGTCGCATCCGGCGAACCCCACAAGAACCACCTTCAACTGCTGGAGGCCTGGAAGCTGCTGGGCGCAGAAGGCCTGTTTCCTTCCCTGTGTCTCACGCTGGATCCGGCCAACCATCCCCGGCTGGCGCAGCAGATCGACCGGGCTGCGCGCGATCACCGGTTGCGCATCGTCAACCTGGGCCAGTCGGCCCCCGGGGAAGTCACGCGTTGCTACCTGCGGTCCCGGGCCCTCATCTATCCCTCCACCCTGGAGTCGTTCGGCCTGCCCCTGATCGAAGCGTCCGGACTCGGCCTCCCGGTCCTGGCATCCGAGCTGGACTACGTTCGCGACGTCGTCGCTCCCGCGCAGACGTTCGATCCCGGCTCGCCGGTGTCGATCGCCCGGGCCGTCAAACGCTTCCTGCTGCAGCGGGACGATGCGCCCAGGGTGTTCTCGAGCGAGGCGTTCGTTCGCGAGATCCGTGGCGAGGGTTCTGTCGACGCAGCTGCAACGACGGCGGTGGCGGCCATCACATGAAGGTGTTGATCGTCAGCCAGTATTTCTGGCCGGAGACCTTCGGCATCAACGCATTGGCCCGCAGCCTGCAGGGCCGCGGCATCGATGTCACGGTGCTGACCGGCCAACCCAACTACCCGGAAGGCACGGTCTTCGCCGGCTATTCCGCCTGGGGCACCACGGGCGAGTTCCACGACGGCGTGGAGGTGGTGCGCGTGCCTCTGTTCCCGCGCGGCAAACGTTCGTCGATCCGGCTGGCGCTGAACTACCTGTCGTTCCTGGCCAGTGGTGCCGCCATCGGCGCCTGGCAATTGCGCGCGCGCCCGTTCGATGCCGTGTTCGTCTACGCGCCCTCCCCGCTGTTGCAGGCGCTGCCGGCCATCTGGCTGGCCTGGCTGAAGCGGGCACCGCTGGCGCTCTGGGTGCAAGACCTCTGGCCCGAAAGCCTGTCGGCCACGGGCTTCATCCGGAACCCGACGGCGCTTGGCCTGGTGGCGCGCGTGGTCCGCTTCATCTACCGGCACACGGATCGCATCCTGGTGCCCTCCGAGGCGTTCCGCGCGCCCATCGAGAAGCTCACGCCCGACGCGGGCAAGATCCACTACTACCCCAATGCCTGGGTGGACGAGCCGGTGGCCGAAGCGACCGACACCGCCATCGACGCCCTGGCACACGACATGGCCGCCGGCTTCTCGGTGGTCTTCGCGGGCAATCTCGGCACCGCTCAATCGCTCGACACCGTGATCGGCGCGGCCGAGAGGCTCCAGGACAGCGGTTCGAACGCCCGCTTTTTCCTGATCGGCAGCGGCAGCCTGTCGCCCTGGCTGGCCGACCAGATCCGGCTCAAGGGTCTGCGCAACGTGGTGCTACCGGGTCGCTTTCCGCCGGCCGCCATGCCCCGTTTCTATGCCGCCGCATCGGCGCTGCTGGTCTCGCTGCGCGACGAGCCGATCTTCGCGTACACCATCCCCAGCAAGCTGCAGGGCTACCTGGCCGCAGGCAGGCCCGTCATCGCCTCGTTGAACGGGGAAGGCGCGCGCGTGGTCACCATGGCCGGCGCGGGTGTCGCCTGCGCGGCAGGCGATGCAGCGGCGCTGGCCGACGCCGTGCGGACGATGGCCGATTCGAGTGCGGAAGCCCGCGCCCAAATGGGCGACAATGCCCGCCGGCATGCGGTGGCGCATTTCTCGCTGGAACAGCTGACCACCGATCTGGTGCGGCATCTCGAGGAACTGACGGCGCCGCACACGCAGCCAACGCGGGAGAAACAGCGGTGAAGATTCTGGTACTGGGTGTGTCGGGCATGCTGGGCAACGCCATGCTGCGCACCATGGCGCAAGCCAATGGACTTGAGGTGGTCGGGACGGCGCGTTCGGCCGCGGTGCTGCGCCAGTTCGACGCGGCCCTGGCATCGCACATCGTCACCGGCGTCGACGTCGAGAACTTCGACGCACTGGCCACCCTGTTTGCTGATGTCCGGCCCGACGTGGTCATCAATTGCATCGGGCTGGTGAAACAGCTGGCGCAGGCCGACGACCCGCTGCACGCCCTGCCCATCAACTCGCTGCTGCCGCACCGGCTGGCCCGGCTGTGCGGGCTGGCCGGCGCTCGCCTTGTGCACGTCAGCACCGACTGTGTGTTCAATGGCCGCCAGGGCAACTACCGCGAATCCGATCCGTCGGACGCCGAGGATCTGTACGGCAGGTCCAAGTACCTGGGGGAAGTGGCCTACCCGCACACCGTGACGCTGCGCACCTCCATCATCGGCCATGAGCTGAACAGCGCGCATGGGCTGGTGGGGTGGTTCCTCGCCCAGCAGGGCAAGGTCCGCGGTTATCGGCGTGCGATCTTCTCCGGATTGCCCACCGTCGAACTCTCGCGCATCGTCCTGGACAAGGTGCTGCCCGCGCCGGGATTGAGCGGGCTCTACCACGTGGCCGCCGAGCCGATCGCCAAGTACGAGCTCCTGAAGCTCGTTGCCAGCGCCTATGGCAAGGACATCGAGATCGAGCCCGACGATCGACTGGTGATCGACCGCTCGCTGAATGCCGACCGTTTCCGGGACGCCACCGGATACGTGGCCCCGTCCTGGCCAATGCTTGTTGCGCGCATGCGCGAGTTTCACTGAAAGATTTTTGATGTTTGCTGGCAAAACCCTGTTGATCACCGGCGGCACGGGCTCCTTCGGCAATGCCGTGCTCAGCCGCTTCCTCGACACGGACGTGCGCGAGATCCGGATCTTCAGCCGCGACGAGAAGAAGCAGGAGGACATGCGCATCGCGCTGAACAACTCCAAGCTCAAGTTCCACATCGGCGATGTGCGCAACCTCGACAGCGTTTCCCAGGCGATGCACGGTGTCGACTATGTGTTCCACGCCGCCGCGCTCAAGCAGGTGCCCTCCTGCGAGTTCTATCCCATGGAGGCGGTGCGCACCAATGTGCTGGGTGCCGAGAACGTCATGAACGCGGCCGTCGCCTGCGGCGTGAAGCGCGTGGTGGTGCTCAGCACCGACAAGGCGGTCTACCCCGTCAACGCGATGGGCATCTCCAAGGCGATGATGGAAAAGCTGATGGTGGCCAAGGCGCGCATGCGCCACGACGGGGAAACCGTGTTGTGCGCAACCCGCTACGGCAACGTGATGGCGTCGCGCGGATCCGTGATCCCCTTGTTCGTGGAGCAGATGCTCGCCGGAAAACCCCTGACGGTGACCGACCCGACCATGACCCGCTTCCTCATGTCGCTGGAAGACTCCGTGGATCTGGTGCTGCACGCCTTCGAGCATGCGGTGCAGGGCGACATCTTCGTCCAGAAGGCCCCCGCATCGACCGTGGGCGACCTGGCGCAGGCCCTCATCAGTCTCTTCGAAAGCCAGAGCCCCATCCGGGTGATCGGCACCCGCCATGGCGAAAAGCTCTACGAATCCCTGCTCTCGCGCGAGGAGATGGCCCGCGCGGACGACATGGGGCGCTACTACCGGATTCCGGCCGACGACCGCGACCTCAACTACAACAAGTACTTCGTCGAAGGCGAGACCCGGGTGTCGGCCTTCGAGGACTACACCTCCCACAACACCGAACGGCTCAACGTCGACCAGGTGAAGCAACTGCTGCTCCAGCTCGATTTCATCAAGGGTGCCCTCGATGCTTAAGGTGATGACCATCGTCGGCACGCGCCCCGAGCTGATCAAGATGAGCCGGGTGATCGCCGAGTTCGATCGCCACACGCAACACGTGCTCGTGCACACCGGGCAGAACTACGACTACGAGCTCAACCAGATCTTCTTCGACGACCTCGAGATCCGAAAGCCCGACCACTTCCTCGCGGCGGTGGGCGACAACGCTGCGCAGACCATCGGCCAGGTGATCATCAAGTCCGATGCGGTGATGGCGCAGGAGAATCCCGACGCCGTGCTGCTCTACGGCGACACCAACTCCTGCCTGGCGGTGCTCTCGGCGAAGCGCCGCAAGATTCCCGTCTTCCACATGGAGGCGGGCAACCGCTGCTTCGACGAGCGGGTGCCGGAGGAACTGAACCGCAAGGTGCTGGACCACCTGAGCGACATCAACCTCGTGCTCTCGGAACACGCGCGGCGCTACCTGATCGCCGAAGGCGTCAAGCCGGAAACCATCATCAAGACCGGCTCGCACATGCGCGAGGTGCTCGACCACTACATGTCCAAGATCCGGGCGTCCGATGTGCTGGGCCGGCTGGGCCTGGCCAGCGGCCGCTACTTCCTGGTGAGCATGCACCGCGAGGAAAACGTCGATGTGCCCGAGAACCTCCGTCTCCTCCTGGACAGCCTGAACGCCCTGGCCGAAGCCCATGGCTTCCCGGTGATCGTGTCGACCCATCCGCGCACGCGGAACCGGCTGGAGGAAATGGGCCTGGGCACACCCCACGCACTGGTGCAGTTCGTCAAGCCCTTCGGCTTCCTGGACTACGTCCGGCTTCAGATGGAAGCGGCGTGCGTTGTCTCCGACAGCGGCACCATCACGGAGGAAGCATCGCTGCTGAACCTCCCGGCCATCACCATCCGCAATGCCCATGAGCGCCCGGAAGGCATGGACGTGGGCACCCTGATCATGAGCGGCCTCGACAAGGCCCACGTGCTGGACGCGGTGCGGGTGGTGCTGGCCCAGCATGTGCGCGGCGGCGCATCGGTGCGGCCTGTGCCGGACTACGAAGCGCCCGCCGTTGCCCAGCAGGTGCTGAGGGTCGTCATGAGCTACACCGGCTACGTGAACCGCACGGTGTGGCGCAAGTCCTGAGGTGGCCCAGGTGTTGAGGGCCGAGCGCATGCTGTTGACGGGCGCCTCAGGCTTCCTGGGTCGTGCCGTTGTCGCAGAGGCCCGTCGCCGGAACCTTGCCCTGCACCTGGCCATGCGCACGCGCGCTGCGCTGCCCGACGGCGTGGCGGGCAGCGCCGTGGGCCACATCGATGGCGAGACCGACTGGTCAGACGCGTTGCCGGGATGCACGGTCGTGATGCATCTCGCTGCCCGTGTGCACGTCATGAGCGAAAGCGCCGACGACCCCCTGTCCGAGTTCCGCCGCGTGAACGTGGCCGGCACGCGCCAACTGGCCCTGCAGGCCGCGGCGGCCGGCGTGCGGCGTTTCATCTTCGTGAGCTCGATCAAGGTCCACGGCGAGCACAGCCAGCCGGGCCGGCCTTTCACGGCTTCGGACGCGCCCGCGCCCCTAGACCCCTACGGTGTCTCCAAGCTGGAAGCCGAGCAGGCGCTGCGCCAAGTGGCAGCCGAGACCGGCATGGAGGTCGTCATCGTGCGCCCGCCGCTGGTCTATGGCCCGGGCGTGAAGGCCAACTTTGCCAGCCTGTTGCGCTGGCTCGGCAGGGACCGGCCCTTGCCGCTGGGTGCGGTACACGACAACCGCCGCAGCCTGGTGGCGCTGGACAACCTGGTCGATCTGCTCGTCACCTGCATCGACCACCCTGCGGCGGCGAACCAGACCTTTCTCGTGAGCGACGGTGAGGACCTGTCCACAACCGCCTTGCTGCAACGCATGGGGCAGGCCCTGGGCAAGCCCGCGCGGCTGCTCCCAGTGCCGCCCGCCTGGCTTCGCTGGGGGGCGATGGCGCTGGGCAAGGCCGCCGTCGCAGAGCGCCTGCTCGGCAGCCTGCAGGTCGACATCACTCACACCCGCCAGACGCTGGGCTGGGCGCCCCCCATCTCGGTCGACGAAGGCCTGCGGCGCGCCGTCGCAGGCATGGCGCCATGAAACGGCTCTTCGACCTGGTGCTGGCCCTGTGCGCCGGGCTGGTGCTGCTCGTGCCCATCGTGCTCGTGGCGCTGGCGGTGCGGCTCACCTCGCGGGGCCCGGCGCTTTACTGGAGCGACCGCGTCGGTCGCCACAACCAGATCTTCAGGATGCCCAAGTTCCGCAGCATGCGCGTGGACACGCCGGCCGTGGCGACCCACCTGCTCAAGGACCCAGGCAGGTACCTCACGCCCATCGGACCTTTCCTGCGCAAGAGCAGCCTGGACGAACTGCCACAACTCTGGAGCATCCTTCGAGGCGACATGAGCTTCGTCGGCCCGCGTCCGGCATTGTTCAACCAGGACGACCTGATTGAGCAGCGCACCCGGCTGGGCGTGCACGAACTGGTGCCGGGGCTCACCGGCTGGGCGCAGGTGAATGGGCGCGACGAACTGCCGATTCCGCAGAAGGTGGCGCTCGACGCTGAATACATTCAGAAACAAAGTCTGACGTTTGATCTGCGCATACTCGTCATGACATTGGCCAAAGTGCTGCGCCGCGACGGCGTGGCCCATTAAAAGAATGAATCAACGAGACACTAGGGGGATTGCGGCGGTGGCGCTGCTGGACATGCCGCGCGAGGCCAAGCGCCTGATGGCGCTGGTGGTCGACATTGCGCTGTGTGTGCTGACGGTCTGGCTGGCGTTGTGCCTCCGGCTCGAGCATTGGGTCCAGCTGCGGCCGGAACATTGGTGGGCCATCCTGGGCTCCATCGCGATTGCCCTGCCGCTGTTCGTGCGCTTCGGCCTGTACCGCGCCATCTTCCGTTTCTCGGGCTGGAATGCCATGGTCAACCTGGCTCAGGCCATGGCGCTCTACAGCATCTTCTACGCCACCCTCTTCACGGGCGTGGGCGTGGCCGGCGTTCCGCGCACGGTGGGTGTGATCCAGCCCTTGCTGCTGCTGGTGACCGTGGGCCTGACGCGGGTGGTGGTGCGCTACTGGCTGGGCGGCCTGTACCGCACCATCCTGCAGAAGTCGCGCATGCCGGGCGTGCTGATCTATGGCGGGGGACAAGCCGGGCGGCAACTGGCGGCCGGCCTCGCGCGCAGCAGCGAACACCGGCTGCTGGGCTTCCTGGATGACGATGTGCAGCTGCAGGGCAACAGCCTGGATGGCCGCACCGTGTACCCCCCTGAAGAGTTGCCCTTCCTGATCCGGGAGCTGGGCGTGACCGACGTTTTGCTGGCGCTGCCCTCGATCACCCGGGAGCAGCGCAAGGAAATCCTCGCGGGGCTGAGCCACATGCCGGTGCACGTGCGCACATTGCCGGGCGTGGCCGACCTGGCCTCCGGCCGCGTGACCATGAACGACGTGCGCGAGCTCGACATCGAGGACCTGCTGGGCCGCGATCCGGTCTCGCCCGACGAGGCGTTGCTGCACCGCTTGATCCGCGACAAGGTGGTGATGGTCACCGGCGCGGGCGGCAGCATCGGCAGCGAGCTGTGCCGCCAGATCGCGGCCTGCGGCCCACGCTCGATGCTGCTGGTGGAGAACTCCGAGTTCGCGCTGTACCAGATCCATCGCGAGCTGGAGACCACCCACCCCCTGATTGCCTTGACGCCCCTGCTGGCCTCGGTCCAGGACCAGGCGCGCATGACGCAGATCATGCAGGCCGGGCGACCCGACACGGTCTACCACGCCGCGGCCTACAAGCACGTGCCCCTGGTGGAGCACAACCCGGTGCAGG